>Ga0116231_10008379_pt1 | contig 18184 bp, 17 predicted proteins | sample S1TSphgellanicum_2_FD_89695 | JGI IMG/M metagenome (GOLD analysis project Ga0116231, IMG submission 89695) | Host-associated microbial communities from peat moss isolated from Minnesota, USA - S1T2_Fd - Sphagnum magellanicum MG | ecosystem: Host-associated > Plants > Peat moss > Unclassified...
CCCTGTCAAGGAAAAAAGGCAAAGAAGCTTTTTCTAGTTGAAACCTCCAAGTGTCACCAAGCCTTTTCTTCTTGACCCTCCTTGCAATGTAGAACAAGAATCAGCCGGTCTTCTTTCAGTTTCTGGAAGCTGATCAAGGTGGAGAGAAAAGGACAACAGACAGATGGAACAAAAGAGGATTGCGACTCGCCCTCCCCCCTGGTGATGTTGATGAGGCACTTGTCTGACCCCCCCCTTCCCACCCCCCCAATCCCGGGCCTCAAGATGATGATGATGATATATAAGCTCTGGTCTTATGTGGTGAGGCCATCTCTCCTTCTCTCTCTCTCTCTCTCTCCAGTGGGTCAGCAACTGCCGAAGTATCTGAGCTCAACAAATTCTAGTTCTCACCTGAGGCACAAAAGCTTGAGATTCGCAGGAGTGCTTCAAGGGTTTCTTGTAAAACTGGGAGGGAAAATGGGGGCTCTCAAATGGTGATTGACAAGCTTGTGGGTTTGTCTCCAGAATGCAATCTGTTATTCATTTAGTGATTTAGGAGTGAGGGGAAGAAGAAGGGAAGGGAAGGGAAGGGAAGGGAAGGGAAGGGAAGGTGAGAAATGGAGAGATGGTATGATGAGAGGATGATGAGGAAGGCAAGCAAGAACCTTGATGAATTGTTGGGCAGAGGGGAGCTGGTGAAAATGATGGAGGAGTATACAGTGCCGATGCTGGTGGAAATGACAGAAAGGAAGTTGATTGGGGTGCTGGAGAGCAAGCAACTGGGCTTTCTTGACTACTCCTGCATTGCCACTGCTGTATGGTCAGAGAAAAAATTCCTTTCTCATCAACAACATACAAAGCAACGCGCACCTCGCATGCTCTTTTCTCGAGGTTTTTTTCCCCCCAAAGCTTTGAACAACACTATTGAAGACTAGCTCATCTGCAACTCATCTGTGCACCATTTTGGTTCGAACTTGCATTAACTGTCCTCTTTTTGGGTTTGTGTGAACGATCTCATCTTGAACTCTCACTTGTAAATTGTTTGAGATTGCCGATTTTTTTTTAAGAAGGGGGTTTTTGGTTTTTGTTTTCAGGTTTCTTTGTTTTAAAGCTGTGTGTTTTGAGGATTGCACTTTGTTTGTGAGAGTTTTTGAATCCAGAAGATGATGATGATGATGATGATGATGATGATTTTATTTTATTATTTTATTTTTTGATTTACAAACTTTGATTCTCTTTCTTGGAGGTATGCCTGCTTTCAAGAGTTTGCATTGAGCTCAAGATCATTTTCTGTTGTTGAAAGGTGCCTCTTTCCATGTGCTTCTTCCTTCCTGTCAAGCTTCTATTTTTTGGTCTTTTTCTTTTTATCCCCCTTTACAAACAAGCTCACAAAAGTTGTCTCCAGCAAGTTTTTTTCCCAGCTCTTGGTTCAATGGTTCAGCGTTCGCTAGGCTCTACTTGCAAGCCCTCCTCCTTTCAACAAGAAGAATTATTTCAGGCTTCAATATTTTTGGACCTTCTTTGTGTTTCAAAGAAACAGAATTTCAAGAACGCTACAAACCATGTCCATCTCTGTGGGTTTACCTGAATTGTGCTTTACTATAGAAAGTCATACTTACCCCTTTTTTCTCATCGTAATAACAATTTTATTTCAAGGGAATAAATAGCTTTAGAAATTATGGGAGTACATTAGAGCTCATGGACAGACTGAAAAATCATGGTGAATCAGAAAGGCAGAAAACCCACCTGTGTTTTTATGGACCCGTTTCCTTTCAGATCTAGAGATCTGATCTGCACATTTTATTTTTATTAAATTTTATTTTTTGGGGCTGGTTATCTGACCTCATGTATTAAAGCCAAGCTGTAAATATTGGGATGCTGCAACAGTGAGACTTTCCATTGCAATATTTGAGTATTGTGTCACTAAAACGGATCTTGAGATCTGAAAGTTGTGAAAGAGAAAATGCTACGGATCACCAAAATGGGGACCAAGAAAGTAGGCAGTCAACATTTGATTTGTAGATGTGGCAATTATGTGTAGTGCTTTTTTGTGCAGTCGAGTAAACATTGCATCGAAAAATTGAGAAATTAGAGGAGATTGAGTGAAGAAAGGAACATGTTTTCTGTACCAATGAATGGGGTCATATATGAAAGAGATATAATGGTTTTGGAGAAACAGAAAATTCTAAAGCAATCTCTTTGTATTTCTGAATGGCAGGATCAAAGCAGAAAAAGACAAAACACATGGAGGAAGGAAGCTTTAGAACAACAGATATGGATGAAGCACTATGGAGCTTACTGCCTGAGCATCTGTTGGACCGAATCTTGGCATGTTTGCCTCTTCCAAACCTTCTTTGTATGCGGCCTGTCTGTAAGAGATGGAGCAGTCTGCTCACCACCCAGACTTTCCTGGAGATTTGCACCAAAGTTCCACAAAAGCCTTCACTCTTAGCTGTGTTTGAAAAGGGGGAGCATGGGGTGCTCACAAAAGGATGCTACACATTTTGCCCCAAATCGGAGAAATGGTTCCCCATGACCATGAACTCGCTACCTTTCAAAGAAGGTGATCAGATGGTGACATCCCAAGGCCTCCTATGCTATGTGCCACAAAAAGATGGTGAGAATGAAGATTTGCTAGTTGTGTGTAATCCACTCACAAAAGCATGGAGGTTGATCCCGCTTTCCAAGAGCATCCAAATGTTGTTCCTGTTGGCAATGGCAGTTGACCAAACAACACATGCATACAAGGTCATAGTAACAGGAGTAACAGAGAAGCTTGACGGGCAGCAACTTGATGCGTATTGCCTCATTACTCAAGTCTATGATTCAATCACTGAGACATGGCAAATTTCTGGAGAGCTGCCCCCAGGTCGTCTCTTCCCATTGCACTCGGTCTGGTGTGATGGCTTCCTGTATGGATGGTGTGGCAAGGCAGATCAGATATGGATCTATGACATCAACCATGGCTCATGGAAAGGTGTCAGATTACAGCTCCCTGAGCATGTCATGAACTCAGATGTGCATCTTGTTGAATGCCAAGGCAAAGTCTTGTTGGTGACAGAAACAGCAGGATACTCAGGAAGTTGGCCTCAGATTTGGGACCTTGAACTTTCTACTATGGCTTGCACCCAGATTGCTCAAGCACCTAAACACCTTTCTCACTCTTTTTTCGAAAATGTATGCGAGTTTCAGTGTGTTGGTTACAATGATGCCATTTGTTTTATTGCTCATGAGATTCCAGATGTTTTGATGTACCAACCCACGAAGAAGAAATGGCGGTGGATGCCAAGATGCCCCAAATTCTCTGGCTGGCATCCTTATGGCTTCATGGGAATGTCTTTAGAACTCCGAGCAGACATTGCAGTGTAGTAGTAGGGCCTTCCTCAAAACAGAGTGATCTGAATATCTTTCACACAACCCAAATTGTCAGTTATCCCTGCCAGCTACAGATAGAATCCACCTATGAGGCCCAGGTTTGGTGAGGGGGAGGTTTTTGTTTCTTCAAAAGCTAGAAAGGAATTTTCAATTTTTTAATCTTTTTTCTATTCAATTAAGAAATCAGCTCTTACAGAAATACACCGTCTGCAAAGGTTTCCAATTTTGAGTGTCGCTGAATAAAATGATGGGTGTACTTTTAACATAGATATATGCTCACAAATGCTCTGTGCTGACAACAAGTGTATGTACATTTTTGGGCAAAGTGGAGAGCAACCTTTTCATCTTTCAAACTCTGTAAAACTCTTGCTTTTTGTAATCCTCCTGCTGGTGAGCATTTTGGGATATCATACCCAGGCCTCCAGATTGGTCTGAAAACAGTTACAGTAGTTGGCACTTAAGAGTAGCACAAATTTTCATAACATGGAAAGGCTTTGATGGAGCACACATGCCTCAAATTTTGACCACCGGTTGAACTCCTGCATCAAACTTGTTAGAACTACAGCACAACAGAAACTCCAAAACAAACTGCACCATGTACAAGCCAATCATGCCTTAGTCATACTTCAAGACCATTTTTTGCCCAGCATCTGTTTTCCAAAGATGAAACTTTGTTTCAAACAGTTCCAACTGGGGAATGTAACTGGAAAAAGAAAGGACACTGTTGTGCAGGAAGCCGGCACAGCGGTACTGACCTTTCTGCTTTATTAGTTTGCTGGTGTACCCTGCAGTACTTCATATATTCGCAAGTTCCATCATATAGGAACTACCAAGTATCATAAAAACTTGCAGAGATATATGAATCTGATATTTGTCTGAACCTTGTCTGCAGGATGTGAAAGGGTAGAAACCCCTGCAAATTGTACAATCAATTTAGGCTTCAGGTTCAAAAAAACACTGGATGTGGCAAAAACAACCAAAAGTACGTTTGAGGATGGCAGCTGCTTGATCAAGGTCATCCTCACCTGCATGTTTCATCACTGACCCTACGACACTGAAAAATTCCCTTCCCTGTGAAGGCGGTAGCTCCCTACATACACAAGAGTGTAGGGAGCTGTCATTGTGCATGGCACATACCCACTTGCATTGAATATCTACAATTATCTTTTGATAATTTCATAGCTGAAGATACAACAAACCCTCTTATTCAGTACTGTGTAAATTCTAAAGATCCATGCAAAATTCCATGAGAATAGCTGATGCACGTCGTCGAGTCCTGGGTGTTACTTTCCATTTCTCAACTAGGACCTTCTTGAGGGCATTGCAAGAGGTGATGACAGTGGCCACTCCCACTGCTGTTACACCTGGACAATACACCATGTGACATGACTCCAGCTTCTTACACTTGTTCACCAATAGGCTTAACCCTACATCTGTGATTCGCCGACAATGTGATAGCACCACTTCCTTCAGCAATGGACATCCCTTCCCAAGTGCCACCAGTCCCATATCTCCCACATTCTGCACTCATTATTTAAACTGAACTTCAGTCCCAGATCTCTAGAAGTCTGCACAGTTTATCTACTGCACTGTTTATTTACTGATGAAGCATCCACGTAAAGAGGTCTAACTCTGATGGCAAAAAGATAGGATAAGTATTTTATTGAAGACTAGTTCTCAAATGGGTCTTCAGCTAAAAATAACTTCATCACTGGCTCAGAAGGACTTTTGGTGAGAACTTTTGACCACTTGTACTAGAGGACTTGACCAGTAACACTAGAGAACTTGACCTGCTACCTAATCCTGCAACCTCCCACTCTGAAGATAAAGCCAAAGCTAGATAGTCCTAATAGTATGGATGATTATTGTCGTAAGGTTACGAAGGCTCTCTAATGGCTCAATGGACTCCCAAATAGAATTAAACAGGAATTTTCCTACAGCTGAAGTCATCAGAGGATTTTGAGGTTGAATTGCAGTAGAAATGAAACCAAAGAGATTTAGAGATCAATTTAGGATGTGTAAGTTTTTGCTTTGCTGATTTGCTCCAACTTTAGCCCAGAAAATGCTACTGAATCTCAGGCAACTAACCTGACAGACACTGACGTCCAAGTGAAGGAGAAGAGGACATCCTTGTGCTATGGCAGAAAGGCCACTGTCTCCCACCCGATGACACCCACTCACATTGATCTGCTTCAGTTGGTGACACACTTGCCCTACTGCTATAAGTGCATCATCTCCTATCCTGTAAAACAGTGGTGTAAAATCATGATACTCGCCCTTGTTATGAAGTACACAATCATTTCACATTATTTGGTCCCTCCTGAGATCCCAAACTGAATCTCCATTTCTTCTTAAGTATGACTAACATAGACATCTAAAGCCACTCAATATATCAATCCACCTGTTCAGGCTAAGTCAGTGTTCAGGTCAAGACAACTTTTAAGACTGGAGGTTGCCTAAAGAATCACAAGAGTTCCAGAGTATCATGGAATCAAAGCACAATTAATTAGAGGATGTAAACCTGTCACAGAAACGGAGACTGAGGTCTATCATCTGTTTGCAGTGTGTACCAATTGCCACTATACCCTTGTCTCCAACCTGCACAAAAGAGGAGATAGTGTAAGTGAATGACAGAAGTTAGTTTGTTATATGAAAGGAAGCATAGCTTGACTTACCCCAGTGGGTCCACACAGTACAGCAGTAACCAGGTCAGGCCCTCAGTGCCCAGAGGGTGTAGAGAACACATTCTCATTCAGGTACAAGATAATTATCTCCCCCTCCCTAGTTTGAGGACCTTGCATTCTCCAGCCCCTTGCAAGAGAACAGGGTCACAAAAGGGAAGAAATAAGGGAGGTAAAAGAGTTGCCTTATAACAGCGGCGCACGTGGAGCCGACGGAGAAGGGGACAGCCAAGGGCTATGCTACCCACACCTACGTCGCCGATCCCTGCGCAGTCCACCAAGTGCAGGGCCCGGAGGAGAGGACAGCCAGCACCTACTTCGACAAGCCCTTCATCTCCAATCTTTTGGCAGTATTTCACAACAAGCTCTACCAGTTTCCTGCAAACCCGAATGAAATAGCAAGCCCATTTCCTGTCAGAAATAACTCTACAGAGCTATGAAAGCTTCAGGAAATCACTGAGATCTCTACCAGCAGGAATGGGAGCTTTGAACATGAATAAGAACTGTGGGTTCTGCAGACTTTGAGAACCTCAGTGGGTGCTTTCACAATATCAATAGGAGAAACAATAGGGAACTAAGGATCTTGAAAATCATTTCAACAAGTAGCCCATTGTCGATCTCAATCGGAATGTCAACATCACATTGCACATTTATTTAACGTGGATGCCTGGATGCCTTTAGGATGTCTTCCAGTTTTGTGACTTGATGCCCACATTCTGCTTGCATGATTGAACTTATGCCAATACTCAAGGACCTCAATTTTTTGCTTACCGACAAGAACGGCCAATGGCTTGGAGGCCAGCAGTACCAATATTATGGCACCCATTGATTTCCAGCACTGTAAGCTCAGGGCAGCCACTTGCTATAGCTGCCAAACTGCGGTCACTAACATAATATGAATCGCTCAGTGTCACTGCTCTCAGCCGTTTGCATCCCCCACCTATAGCCACCAACCCACTGCACCAGAATTCCACAAGTGGAGATGTCAAAATAGCAGGGTTTATGTCCTTTTAATTTCAACACATTGTAGTAGGATGGCAGCAAGGACCTAATTTATGTGGAATTACAACAAGCTGGATAGAGCAGGACAAAGGATGCTATACAAGGAACCATGGTGCATCTGCATCCACAACACCTTCTGTGCACTATGGTGGGATCTGTGTTGCTTTTTGCTGCATAATAACATGACAAGTGGAGAGACTAGTTACCTCTCAGTAAATTTCTGAAAGCTGAATAAGGCCATTGTCTCCAAAGAAAGGCAGGATTGGCCCACAACAAGCAAGGCCTCATCAGTGACATTTATGCACTTCAATTGGAGTGAATTTAATCTAGGGCAGCCTTCAGCAATGGCCGTAACACCAGCTGTGCGGATACTCTCAGACTCCAAATATAGTTTTTCAAGAATTTGACAGTTTGCCCCTACTGATTGTAAGGCAACATCTGTCACCCTTGCACATGATGCAATTCCAAGTGATTTCAGAGTTTTGCCACACCCTTCTGCAACTGCAACTATTCCTTCATCACCTAAACCTTCACAGAACTTTAGATTGAGCTCTTCCAAATGTTTTGATGACTCTCCAACTGCTCGTAATCCACAGTCACCCACATAACAGCCCTACAAATTCCATGCCCACATTTCCCATCAGATATCCCATGTGCATTGCTTTTACAACAGTCCACAAATATATCCATTGACCAACACAGTACGATTATGAGTCAGGGTAGACAGAAGAACAAGGTAGAACACACAAACAACATCCCTGCCATTCATGATGACAGTTGGTTGAGGAGTGCTCTGTTACAACTTGGACACTTGAGAACACTGAAAAACATTCTTTGGGATTTCAATGGCAAGATCTCCCAAAAGTGGTTCTTAGGAATCTGCAGGGTAGACATACATGGGAGGGAGAAGCACCTACCTGCATATCAAGAACTCTCAAGCCACTGCAAGCTTGCACAAGGGTGACAAGGCCACAGCTTGAGATGGCGGAACACCAAATGAGGCACAGTTTCTCCAACCGGGGGCAACCCTCTGCCAGAACTTGCAATCCTGTGTCTGAGAAACCTGTATCCCATAAACTGTTGAGTCCTAAATCCAGTCCTTCTGTTTCACTGCCCAATACGATTGCACTTCGCCGCCTTCGTTTCCTTGCTGATGTGGTGCCTTCATCCTTTCCCATCCTCCATATTAAAAAATAGAATTTGCATCTTTCATTCTTCCCACAGAGTGACTAACAACTTCACACTTACTACCAATTACTACCACCATTGAATTTTTTTGGCAACAATTCCATATCTTGAATATAACACAACATCTATGATTCTTCCCTGGCACATAAAAGCACATCACATTGCTGCTTTCTCTCTCATTATAGAAAAGCGTCTTTAGAGCCAATACCCTTTATCCCTTCCAGTTACTGCTTGGATATGTTTTCACTGTTTCGACATCCAAAGATATTGTGCCACCCCCCATATATACCATGGAAAGCATGTCCACTTTTACTTGAGCAAATTGTGAAATGTGCTACTATATTATACATTCGTATATACATACAGTTCAGAAACAGGAATAGCTTGACAAGCTTCGAAATTGAGAAACATATACTAAGGTATTACAAGAAACCCTAAAAACCTTCAAGGAAGGAAAAACAACTCCTCTCCGGAATCAAAACAAAAGAATTTTGGAGCCATTTATTGCGACTGAAGTTATCAGTGATTGATGTTGATGAGCTTCTTCTTCTTCTTGTGCTTCCGATTTGGAGTTGTTTCTAAGGGCAGGTCTTTTTTCTCAAACACCAGAAATGAATGCAGTAGCGGTTTTTGTTAGGATTTTCGTGTACTTACAAGAGGGCGTCGGATGAGACATTGGCGAGGAGCAAGCCTGGGGTGGTGGTGGTGCTGCATTGGCACTTTGAGCTTCTCATCCACACAGACTTGTCGCAGATCTGTGTATCTTTGTACTATTTTGGCCAAGCACTTGTCCGGGTGTCCTGTCGCTCCCAGTGTAATCGTCTGCCTGCTTGCACTCTCCAGCCTGCGCCATCTGTGACAAACCAGCGCACAAGCAGCTCGGTTTGCTCCCACTCTTCCCATGATCTCCATCACCGCCTCGTCTGGCAACACCTTGTTTATCACGTCTTCTCCTCCCCTCATCCTGATTCTCCACCTGCCGCCTTCCCCAGCTTTCTCCTAATTTTCCATCAACCTCCTGCAGATAGATAGATAGATCTCTTTCCTATCTCTGCTGTGCTGCTCCAAAACAGGAGCGAACAGCTCCTTCTTCTTCTTCTTCTTCTTCTTCTTCTTCTTGTTGCAAAAAATCAGTAATAAGAAGAATATGAATGCCTTTCCAAACGGGCCCCCCTTTCTTCACTCTCTATCACCACCGCCACAACAACAACAACGACACCCTTGGCAACAACAAGAAGCAAGAAGAAAACTCAATTCCGCTATTACCACAACTTTCGCAGACCCGCAGCCACTTGCCATGCCTTTTTGTTCACAAACCACGTTCTTGCCCTCTCCACAAAACCTCCGAATTCCTCCAGAAACTCCAATTCTCCACACCACGAGCGACCAACAAAAAAAAAACTGTGTCTGCCACTCTCTGTCTCTGTCTCTGTCTCTGTCTCTGTCGCTTAGAGAGAAGAAGAGCGATAGGGGAGGGGAAAAGAAGGTGCAAGACGAAGAAGAAGAAGAAGAAGCACAAGGTGCAAAACTTGTGACCAAAAAAGGAGAAGAACCAAAAGAGGGGACGAGATCGGGATCATCAAGGCACCAAATTGGGTGCCACTTGCGCTAGATTGTCAATGAAACACGGAGTGTGGGTGGATACAAAAAATGAAGAGGGATAGAATGCAAGGGGAAAGAAATTGGAAAGAGATGACGAGACGCTCGCGACAGTGCTTGCGTCCTCGGAATCGCAAGCGCGTGCGTTTCGTGGGTCGGTCGCAGGGAAGGGAAGGGAGGAAGGCGAAGGAAACAAGGGACGAAATTTGGGACGAAATTCGGTGGCGCTCAAGAGGAGAAAGAGAGAGAGAGAGACAAAGACAGAGCTTTACAGTTTGGACGACGCTCTTGGTTTTTTTTAATTTTTAATAACTGCCCAGTCTGCCCTGGCCTGCCCTTACTTACTTACGATGGAAACGAAGACGAGAATCACCTGTTTTGTCTTTTTCTTTTTTTTTCTTTTTTTAATATTTAAATTGTGATACCTATGCTCATAATTATTTACCCCTTACAGGAAAAAATAAAAATAAAAATTCCTCTTTGTCCTCTTCCCAATGGAGTCACTTGATGTTAGAATCTAGGCATCTAGATTTGCTCCAAACCATGGGTGGGGTGTAGGTAGGTACCCTAGGGTCTACCTATTATGACACCTAATTTTTGTTTTTTCACCTACTAAATTGTAAAGGATTTCATGTAACCTTGTATAGGCATTATGATAAATTGCACAAAATTTTAATTTTGAATTTTTTCATATTAAATTTGGATTAATTAAAAATGTCAAAGGAAAATTCCAAGAGTCAACTCTCTACCTTCCCCCCCCACCCCCCTTTCTCCCCACCCCTCCGGCTCGCTCCCCAAAAACTTTTAGGGAGGAAAAAAAATTCGTGATTGAATACAATGGCTTAATTCAACACCCCCCCATATTAGATCCTTTCTCCAAGTTGTGAAATGCAATTTACCAACAAGCAAACACCTCTTCAAAATTATTTTAGGTCAATAAGGAAAAATGTACAACTAAGCCTAAGTCTAATTTTTAGGTCAATTAATGAAACCCACAACTAAAGCTTTATGTACTATATAGTATGGTCTTGAGCTTTCCTTCTTCTTTCCTTTTTTGGTCATAAAAAAAAAAGAAAAAGTTGTACCTAAGGAATACATGTCTTAAATCTTAAGCCTTTTGACAACTTGAAAATGGAAGCTTATTAATGTTGACCCTGCACATTACAATCGGATGAAAGAAAGTCAACATATGCCGATTTTGCTCTGGAAAATGGTTTTTCTCCTGCATATTTGCTCAGTTTGCTGAGGCTGGTAAAAAGCGCAGCAAAGTTGTGCACCTGCTAGAGAGGAGTGTAATAAATACGATCTTACTGCTACTCCCTGTTTTTGATCCCTCGATCACAATGATTGGTCCAGGTGGTTTGCTATTAGTAATCGCAACCCATTTGCAGCCCCTCTTTCAGTTTCATCAGTTTCATCAGTGCAGTTGCAAAAAGTTAAATAACTAAACTTGGATGTAAGAAATATTTTTGCAGGCTCACATTTTGAGCGCTGGTGGGGATGCTCTTAAGTCCACCATTTCCATTATCAAACACTACTTTTTTTTTGCTTTAGAAATTAATTATTTTGCTTTAGAAAAGTAGTGTGTAAAAAAGCAAAAGACCATGGCCCCATGAAAGAAAAACCACGAAAGTGTGTGCTTTCACATTGGGAATTATTAAACAATTTCCCCAAGGTCAAGCCTCTAGTGATGAATGTACTAATGGAATGGGGCCCATTCTTTCCACTCACGAAGTCAAGGCGAGCTTCCTTACCAATCCCGTCATTGCTTGATCAAGTGGGTAACAACAGGTTATATCAGGGCCCCTTCCACCTAAGCAAAAGACAGTTCTTTTCATGAGATTTTTTTGAAATAACCAGAACTAGGTTATTAACAAAATCTGATACCCGTTCCACCACTGAAGTGTTACTACGGGAAAAAAAAGACATCATTTTGAGATGATGGAAGAAGGATGAAGAGAGTTAGCATTGAATAGATCTAAACAAAGTGTAATAATATCAAGTGTGTGCGTGACCATGAAGATGATGATGATTTCACAGGTGTAGTAGCAGAGACACGATCTTCTTTTTTCTCAAAAATCAAATTTACTACCAGAAACAGATAAAGAGATGATTAAAAAAAAAGGATTTAAAAGTTGATGAATAAATCCAACAAGTGAATAGCTGGTACCTGAATTTTTTGATGGTGACCATGGATCACCTACCCATGATCATCTTGAGCTCTAATGATTTCAGATGATTGAGGATTACCTGCCCATGATCCTCTTGAGCTTATATAATTTAAATGGTCACTTTCTTCAATCTTTCAAGCTATCCTGGTAATGGAAGAATGGAATGATCAGCTTAGGGTTTAGGGTTTAGGGTTTGGGGAACAGTCACCAACTGGAAGATCACAAGGGCTTATTTTCAAGGAAGCGCGTGAAGAATGCAAGAGCTTCCACTGGCTTGTACTCTGGCACAGTGTGGCCTGACCCCTGTCCATCCCCAATTCCCTCAGTCCCACCATGTCAGCAACAAAAGGGTCCCCAAAGAAACCACCCAACATAAAGAAAGTGTTCAGAAATTGATTTGAAGTGCAACCCAGTCCACATTTGTTCACAGATTTGCACTGATATTCAATCTCCACAATATGGTGAAAGATCAACCTTGCAGATGTTTAATCAGGCCTCAACTTGGTATTCTACATCCTACAATAGCATAACTATCTGAGCAATACTATGTGGCATTAGATTTGCTTCTCCATGCAAAACTATCCCCAAGATGACAATTGGGCAGCACGGATGAAGAATAGATGCAAAGAGCTGACACTAGAGAAATTCTCTGTGAATCAAACAGACAACAGCCTTAAAACATCACTGATGCCAATCAAGAGTTTATAACACTTGTTGAATTCACCAAAAAGGGAGGAATCAAGGTCTTCAGAAAGGAAAGAGGATTTGCACCTTTATTGTTGCAAAGGTGAGGTTGTTGGCATATCCTACAGTAAACCTGCAGCAGTGAATTGACAAATACATCAGACAGCTGTGACGTTCATCTTAGCATTATTAGAAGATTTCTACCTATAGCCTCAGAAGATACTGCCAACATGTGACAATGAGACTCAAATAGCATTGCTCTGCAGGTCAAACATCAGTGATGTTACCTGCATCCTCACCTGCAATTACATCTCTACCCATGTGACTGACTTCAGAACATGTGAAGAATATAAGTGCATAGGACAATCTCACACCTCAATCTAAAGTATAGTCTTGAACACAGAAATATTGGCTCTTTAAATAGAAAGCTGGTCAATACTTACCCAGCAACCTGAGAGCCCACAAACCAAGGGTGCCATTTATCAGTAACAGCATAGCCGAGCGAGCGTGTCCAGGCCTCTGATCCCGTGTATGGAACACACATATCATGATCACCACTGCATGTACAGAGATATAATCATTCATTTAACAAGCAATTGTGCATACAGTGTACACTTTTTCACGAAACAAATTGCACATTCACACAGGACTTTGCAAATCAACAACAGATGGATTAATCTGAAACAGTTAGGGGGGATGGGTCCTGCTGCTGTTCATTATTTTCAGACATTTTTTTCCAATTTGCTAAAAGTGTTGTTAATGCTCTCTGAAACTGTCAAATTAGGTGTGTCTGACAACCTTGGACAAAATAGATTTCAACATTTTACTATATCCAGTCCACAAGTTTGAACAGAAATATAAAAGTCAATATGATGGAAGTGAACGGCACACCTATAAATGAGAACCCTGTAGCCATTAGTAGTGAGCTTCTGATGAATAGGAATCATGCTACCAGCATCATGGTAAAATATAATGTTGTCAGTGCAGAGATCCCAAGGCCCAATTTCTGATATCTGCACAAAGAAACAAGGTCATTTTGTTGGGTGTGTCAGAATACACTCCAGCTCTCTCTACAGTCACATCTTCACTTACAAAGGATATGCAAATAAACAGTGAATGAAAAGGGCTTTCCCATTTCTCTATTAGAGACCCTCTATCGAATATCGGAGAATTTAGCAAGTCTATTAGGTACATACAGGTGCCGCGTGAAGAGCAGCTCGGACATCTGCATTGTTGAGGAAAACCGAGGCAATGCGATCATCCTGTCCAATTCCATGTGTGAGCATGAATTCCAAGCCTTAATCACTCTCCAATGAGCATGGGGAAAAAGGGTGGGTACTATCTATGAGAGTGCAGAGAAACCTCAACAACAAACACTTTGAAGGTAACACAACAATGCATGCAGTCATTACCTTGTGAAAATCACTCACAAAGTGTCAGACTGTCACCTTCATCACAAATAGCAGTGCTGTGTTGTCATGACTACCCACTGGCTTCAACAGCACCCAACTGTGGGTGTGGATAACATATAATAATCTACCCAAAATTCAGGAAAACCCATAATACAAAAATCTGTGTCCTGAGTTTCTCTCACATTTCCAGAAGCAATGGGAAGACTTGGTCATGACCTTGGCTAGCACTCAAGAGACAATGTGCATTGTCTGTCATTACTATGAATGATGATAGCAGGCATAAGTGCACTTACCATACATGGCACATTCTCAGAAGAATGGAGAGCACTTGCAAGCTGAGGCCAGGATGGGACACGTCCTTCTCTAAGAGGTAAGCGCAGGGGCCATGCTCGACCAAACATGCGCCTCCTCACCCTCTGGGGTCCCTGTCTCTCACCCAGCTTCCGAAAACTGGTGGGAAGCCTTGTATTGCTTTGAACAATAACACTCCTCGAATCTGGGTAGTAACATGGCTCCAGAATGTCATAAATATTCACATATTGTACATCCTGCCAACCAATCCATCTTCAGATCAACAGACACTGAACCCTTCAGAAGGAACAGTCATTTGCATTTCCAGCAATTGCAGCAGGGTTACAAAACAACCTTAAAGCAACCAACAGACTGTGCAAGAGATAAGTTCTTCTACTTCAATCATCACTATATGGAGTAGAACAGGTAAGAGACATCAGATCAAACTTTATGAGACTCCCAAGATGATAGAAATATGATACAACTTCCTACAGAGGTGGTGCAAGTAAAGAGAAGGTAGTACATCATAAACATTCTGCAATTCTGCTATGCATGTTTGTCCAGTTGCATTCCAATAGGATCCATTGCAAGCCTGTTGTACACTCTGCAGAACAAGTGAAAACACAAATTCCTCTGTTCAATCCACTTCAAAACAATACTCAAACTTGCCTGATATATATATCCTCATCCCTGAACCCTAAACCTGATCAAATGTAGAGGTGACATGACCCACCTCAAACATGTCAGTGGAGATAAGGCCCATGCCATACACGAAGGGGATGATTGCGTCACCATCAAACTTGTCGTCTGTGCATCCATTGCCAACTAAATAGCCCTGTTCACTATCCACACATGAGCCCTAGCAGCACATCTTACATGCATTCGACAATGATATGAGTAATGTCCAAAACTCATGATGCAGCAAGAGCTGTACCTTGAAGTTCAATACTGGCTTCACTCCAGCACTGATTCCTGGTGAAAAATCACAAAGATATAACAAGATGAGAATGCCCCTTTTTTTTCTGATCATGAACTTTCCTTATTGATCAAACAACATTTGAGCATCATCTACAGGACACCAAAGAACATGACCATAGAAAAGTGAAAAAGCAAGCATTTTACCATTTGCAACATTGCGGCTTAATGTCGGGACATATATGCCAGCATATGATTCCCCAGCAATGTAAAATGGATTGCTAAGAAACTCTGCATAGTCTTCAAACCACTGCCATCAGAAGAACCAAGCCCACTCAATGATATCACACCAATTGATTCTGTATCAAATGCAATTCACGTAAGTTGAAGTTCACATACAAGCTTCAAAGACATACAAAGAAAGCTATTGTGATTAGAATTCTGAACTGGAACCCCATGAGATGGAAGAACCCCCCACCCAAGATGGTTGTCATTCAAACAGCTTGAAAATATTCCCAATCTGGATGTGAGGGAAAACCCTAGAAACTCTAGAACAGTGGCACCAGGCACAATTAAAGGAGTTTAGAGTTCAATACCTTCAGGAGAAAGGCATGAGAATCCAAAGCTGTCTTCAAATCACCAGTAATATAGTCTTCACGAGTCTTCGAGTAAGAGAAACCCACTCCTGCTGGTGAATCAACATACAAGACATTTGCAGCCTACAAGATACATTCTCATCCATGAAACAAAAAGAAGGATATCAGAGTTAAAACAAGATTTGCAAACAAAAACAGCTGAGTTTCAGTTGGCATCATCACTTCACCATGAAAAACTGCAAAGTCCAAATTGGGTAAAACCCTATTCCTGCAGAACAAAACCATATCTTCTAGATGAAGTAGGGAGTGTTAGGGTTTGATACCTTGGCCCAGGCATATGGGTTTGGTGTGAGTGTCGGGAGATCGTTGGGCCCCAATCCAGGTTCAAAATTGAAAGGACCTGATGAAGAACAGTGTGGCATAGAACTTGTAATTCAGTTTGCAGATGCTGACAATGTTTTGGGGGGGGAGGGGGCAAAAAAAAGCATTCTCCAAGGATTTCAATCTATTGGGATTTTTTTCAAATCCCTAAAAAAAGAAAAGAAAAATCGGATAGATATAGCAAAGACAGATTTTATTTTAATTTGTTTGTGGGCAAGTGGAAAACTCTGTAGTAGTAGTAAGTACCATGCTCATAAATGAAGCCATCGAAGCTGGAGCAACCAGGTCCACCATTAAGCCACAGAACTACAGGATCTGTGGCTGGATTCGACTCCGACTCCACAAAGTAATAATACAAGGACCTCCCATGACTTGCATTCACTGTCACATACCCTGAATGGTGCTTGGAACGGAAAGGGCCGACAAAACCAGGGATGGAGGTGATGAGAGCATGCTCAGGAGCTCCATGAGCTTGCTGCACAGCAGCAGGAGACAAGAGGAGGAGGCACAGTGCAAGAGTGGTAATGGTGATGAGGAGGGATGATGACGATGATGATAATATTACTGCCATTTCTTCCATTGCCATAGCTCCGATCTCTTCTTCCTTTGCTGCTGCTGCTGCTTCTTCTTCTTGCAGTGTGTTGTATAAGCCACACAGACAGGGTCCAGAACTCCGGGGGCGGGGGCACTCGATGTTGCGGTGAGAGTGATGAGATTAGCGTAATCACAACGCCGACTAAATCTGATTAACGACTAAATGAGATTAGCACTAAAGAGATTGACACTAACCCAATAACCTAATGGACTTCCCTAAACTGAAATTAGCACCTAAATTGAAGATCACATGAAGAACTTTTTATGAGATTAGCGTAAATCATAGAACAAACTAAATCAGATTAATCACTAAAATCAGATTAGCGTAATCACAGAGCAGACTTTAAAAAGTCTTAAGATGAGATTAAGCACTAAATGAGATTAACACTAACTACTATCTTAGCCTAATGGATATCAAGTCGGGGATGGACGGGTATCTATCTATCTGTCCACCTACCCACCCACCCACCCACTCCATTGCTTTTACCAAGGAAGTTGAGAAGGACATAGCAAGTTTGTAAAAAGGAAAGGGTATGTTTTATAGGTTATGTACCTATAAAACACACCCTTTCCCTTTTAGGGTTTAGGGCCTAGACAGGAGAGGTCAGTTTGTAGGGTAGGTTTATATTGAGGCAAATCCTCACATGTGGGCTTTACCCGTGGTAAAGTATGAGGCAAAGGTTATCACTAAACCCTAAATCCTTAACATACCTAGATTAGAAGACCTATCAAAGTTTAGAAATTTGGCATGGTACCCGTATTTTTGGGGTAAATATGTTACATGGGTAGATAAATAGGCAAGTGTATGTTTACTACTTGTAAGTAAATAGAGAAGTTTTTGGTTAGGGTTTAAGAGTTTGTTTTGAACATGAGAGGGATCCACTTCCATGGGCCTTTGGCTAAAACTTTTTTGTTTAGTGCATATTTTGATGTTGTTGTGTTAACCAAATTTTCCTCACAATTCAAAAATATTCTTCACATCAAAAGCACTTTGCTTCAAAGTTTTCCAATCCTTAATTAGAGGTTAACCATTGCAACGTGTTTCTACTTGTCCAAATAACTTTATATTATGTACTAGTGGGTACCCGTGACCTTCGGGCACTATGAAGTCCCCTGGTTTCTTTAAACTTGGTTCATGTTTTAGTTTTTTTTAGAAACTTTTTTCTTTTTTCTTTTTTTTAATGTGTTTTCTATTTTTATTATTATTTTGTATAATAAAAATAAAGTGTTTCTTTTTCACTTTTATATTTTTGTTTATTTGGATGCAAGTTTGAAGTTTGGAGAAAGAAGATACACCTCATTCTTTTTCAAGTAGG
>Ga0116231_10008380_pt1 | contig 18184 bp, 11 predicted proteins | sample S1TSphgellanicum_2_FD_89695 | JGI IMG/M metagenome (GOLD analysis project Ga0116231, IMG submission 89695) | Host-associated microbial communities from peat moss isolated from Minnesota, USA - S1T2_Fd - Sphagnum magellanicum MG | ecosystem: Host-associated > Plants > Peat moss > Unclassified...
GGGAGTCCCTTTGGGACTCCAACTCTCACCAACTCCCAACGTGGGAGTTCACTTGGGAGTGTGAGGGTTCACTCCCTCACACTCTTTGGACTCTTTGCACTCCCGGGAGCATGTGATGTGACTTCCGAGTCTACTACTAGGCCCGCAACCTTGCAACCCCCCCCTTGCCTTGGTCGCAAGCCAAGGCTAGGGTTGCGACATAGAGTTTGGCAGGTTTCCCTTAGAAATATTTTAGTGGCAATAGACCATGCGCTTTCTCTCACGTGTCAGTTCTGAGGTAGACTCAGATCACATGCTCAAGTTAACTTATGATGTATAGCTGCAGTTGCTTGCAGCCAGGTGAAAAGTCTTACTCGGGAACCAGAGTGCTGTGGGTAGAAAGAGCCGATTGCTTGCTTGTTGGCTAGCACAAGTAGATGAACGACTATCGATGTACAATTTGTGCATCGATAGCGATCAGTTGCCACCATGTGCTTGCCTCGAGCAATTGGCTGAAAGGCAATACATTGTACACCATCAAATGGCTGCAGCTGACTCCAGCAGGGTGAGAGCCTATCTGGGGTTGAATAGCTCAGCACAGTATGGGTACAAAAAATACCTCTCCAAGGTAGACAATGCACAGCTTAGGAGAAGCTTGGCACATTTTCGTTATGCGAATCACAAGCTGCAGATTGAGCTAGGAAGGCAAGTCAAGCCAGTGAAGGTGCCAGTGCAGCAATGTTACTGCAAATTGTGCAACTTGGGTGCGGTTGAGGATGAGGACCACTTCTTGTTGGTTTGCCCTGCCTATTAAAGTGTTCGAAAGAGGTTTAGAGGTTCATTGCCACTAACTGCCATCACACCTTTGGCTGAATTGTTGAGCTGTCAGCAGCAAGGCATCCTTGCTAGATTCTTAGTGTAATGTCAGACGGTTAGATCTGAATTGCTTCATCAGACTTAACGTCAATTGGGTTCTAGCCCAAGCGCTGTTTGGCCCACTTAATGACGCTAAATTGTAAGTAAATAAGTAAGTAAGGTTCCTCCTAGTTTTTTTCAATCCCTCTACAATGAGCCAACTTGGTATTAAGCTAGGTATCTCCACAACAAATGCCTGCATGGTCTAGCCTTCTTGAATACCAATATTGATACCATTATTAATACCATGTTAAAACCTATATACCAAACCAACACTGGTGCTAACCTAAGTCAAACAATATAGTTCATTTAAAAACAAATAGCCCATGTCTCTTCTCAATGCTTCCTACAGGAAGACAATTTTTGTCAATTGGAAGCATGTTTATGGACATTAACAGCATCAAAATTAGTTAGACAAGAAATTGAGTGGTAAAAGACATAGCACATCCAGTAACCTTGTAAAAGTCATTTCAGGAACTGAAATTTGTCTTTGTTTGACACTTTCCTCTTTGAGGAATGCTAATCCCAATCTAACCATGCAATGTTAAGACCAATATGTGAGGTATGAATTAAAACAATTCAAGGTTTCCAAACTTACTAAACATTTCATAATGCTTTTCTGTTAAAGTCATGAATTCACATTACATTGTGATCAAAAAAGGCAAAATATAGCTTGCCATTATGGCATGAGATGTTAATACTCTGTTTCAACTCTCTGTGAATGATGATGCCTTACAAAATGCCCTCCAAAACTCCACTCCATCAAGATCATACATTTCATGAACAATGCATTGATAAATTGGTGACAATTTATTCAACAGGGGTTTACAACTGAAAACATGTTTCTCATCATGGAAAGCACTCTGAGAAATTTGATATTGTATTTGGAGGGTACCTGACAGTATTAGGTCACCAGAGTAACTACCTTACCCTAAGGTCAGTTTAGTCATTAAATAATCCTCAAAATAGTGAAACGAATTTTTGTGAAAATATGAAGTTGACATGTTGAAAATCATCATGATTATGATACGTTACACTCTAAATAATTTGATTACTCATATCACAATATTATGGTAGATCATGGAAAATATATAAATTATAAAACCAATTAATTATTTTTATTTTTATTTTTTATTTTTTTTGTCAATGTGGAAACTGATCCTAGGCTATCGTACTAAATACACCGTACCAACTTTTTGTCTGCTATAGTAAAAAGAAATTATGGGAAATGGAGTGCCAACTAGCCCTCCCTCCTCTTTCCCCCCTCCCCTCCCCCCCAAACCCATTGTGTCCATTATGTTTCCCATCATAATGGTACACCAATCATACCCATGAGCTACTACTTCACATGCTGATGAGAGCTGGATTGTGGAGAGCTGCTGCTAAATTGATATGCAGAAAGGGAGGTAGCTGCCAGAATAATTATATAGCATTATCTTGGAAGCTTCGACAGTAATTATATTATTTGTAGAAATGTTGAAATTTTCAAAAATACTTTTTTCAAGGAAAAAAACCTTCTGAAGGAAACTAGAGAATCTTTTGGAATCTTACAAATAAATTAATTATTTGGAAGAAAAATGTTGAAGCTGCACCTGTGCTATGGTATAACAAGACTTTTGTTCAACATGATGTGAAACAATATTGTTCTAGTATGTGGGTGGTGATGGGTGTTTTTCTTTCTGACAATCTGGGGCAAAAAATTTGGTCTCTGCTGGGGAGGTGCAACCAACACAACAGGAGTTTCTAGCTCCAATTTGCCAAAGTCTGCTGTTGAATGAGGTTTATATCCAGTCACAAAGTAATTTTCGCCAGATTTCTCATGTTTAGCACAGTTTTTCTGTTAGATGTTTTCTGTTTTGACAGTTTCCTCTAATGTTTTTGCCACTAAAGATAAATCATCTATGGGATATCACCACTCATGCTAAATCTCTTGTGGAATAATTGCCACATCGTGAAAATGAAAAGAAAACACTGGTGGTAATAATAATATGGTAGAAGTACCTAAAACTGCCATTGCCGTGTATCTTAAGCTGAGGTCTATGGTCTATATTAGCCTCCTACTGAGGCTTGCCTGCTGTCTCTAGAAGAGTAGTGTATGTACTTCGATGAGTGTCTACTGAAGCACAACCTTTTGTACTGATTAGGCAAGCTTGAATAAGAAGACCTGATAACTACTGAGTTGACGTGATTGTTGTCCTCACTTGCTGCATTGATACATCAAACGTCAAAAAATCCACCTTCCCCAATTATAATGAGTTGGAAGTGAAATAGAAAGTCTATCTGCCAAAATGAATTTTCCATCCACTACCCACCACGCCCCTCCACAAAGGACAGCACAAGTTTGGAAAATCACTATTTGATCAATTAAAATTAGGGAGTGTGCTTGACTTTTTCATGATAGAGAAAGATGATTTATTCTTGTTTTTTTGTATGTAGTTTTTCAGGCAGCCTGGTAATATTATTTTGTAATGTTCTTTAACCTATGTTATAGAGAGAAAGATTGTGTTGTAAGAGATGCTTGTTCTAAACATCTTATTATTATGAGATCTCATGATTTGCATGCTGATAACATTAGAGGAACTATGTGTGAGATAGCTTCCTACCACAAGAGGGACTAGCTCTCTCCTTTCTTTGATTCCTGCGAGCTGTGAGTTTTTTGGCTTTTCTTTGGCCTCCCCTTTTGTCTTCTGTGTGATAGTTCCAGCCATGGGGTTTTTATTGGATTTTTTGGTTGTTCCTTTAGGGTAACAACCAGTGTTGGACAGTTTTTGACTTTAGAGTGGTCTTAGTTTTGGTTCACGTTTAAAGAAAAAAAGGATTCTGGAATCTTGTCCAGGGTCTAATTCTTTAAAAAGACAGAAAAAGAAAATTCCCTGCCCTGATTCTGATCCAGTCTGGGGTAACCCAGGCCAAAACCAGTTACTCTTCAGTCATATTCCTTTTTTCCAAAAGTCCTGGATCCAATTTCAGTTCTAGTTCTTAAAAAAATGGGATCTTGATTTAAGTTCAGTTCCAACTCTGTAAAAAGTGAAGAACGCAGTTCTGATTCCAAAAATCAGACCCAATTCTCATGCAGTTTTAATTAACCAGAATGGGCAATTCTAACCTGCCAAATTTGGTACTCACCCAACACTAGTTACACCCAAGAGCAGTTTTTCACCTTAAATAATCATATTTGCTTGGGGTTTGCACTGTTGTGCACTAGCAGTGATGATCAACTGATCAATTAATGAAAATAATGAATTGATTTTGTGAAAATTAAAGTTCCATTTATATTATATACAATGTCATTGAATAGGATTTTGAATTTTTTTATAAAAAAACACATATCTAAAGAAGGAGACCTTTCCATAGCTCTGTATTTGGGAATGGACTAAAAAGCTTTCAGTTTAGAACTGTTCAAATGATGATTTATGAAACCTACAATTATTTTACATAAACCAGGCTCCAGCTCTGATGAATCAATATTGTCACCACAATTGAATTAACAAATCTAGATGAAAATCAAATGATAGGGGATAGCTGTGACTGCTCCAAAGTCTGAGAGGAGCTCTTTTGTACTGTTAGTACTAGCCTAAAATTTGTTAATGCTTGTGATCAACAAAAAGGGGAAAAAAAATTTCTATGGAAACATTAATCTGCTCTACGAGACGAGAAGAAAAAATTGTAAGAAACTCACTTTATTGGCCTGGTCAGACTTTACATCATTTCACCCCACTTAGAAGCTTTGATGGAAATAGATGAATGGCTCACTGAGAAATTGGGCTACCATGTGAAGCCTTCGACAAACCAGTACCTACTATTGTAAAGACTAAAAACCACAATTATCCTTTTTTGGGTCACGTCTAAACATCAATAAATGTCTGGTTCTAGGACTGAATCAAGGTCTCCAAGTCCAAATTACACATTTCTAAGAACAAATAAACACACTAAGAGTTCCCAGTGCTCACTCCAGCCGCCCAGAAGGTGAAGCTACAAGTGTAGGTGGTGGTTCACCCTGGTCCCATGTGAAGCCTTGGGTGAGTAGTTACTTGACCATGAGGCTCTCTTGGCCCTTGGGTAGATATGAAGGGACTCAACTGAAGTACTCCCAGATCAACACTTTTAAACTGTTAAGTAAGTACTACCCTTGGTAAGGAGTCCTCATCTCTTAGGTACATGTCTGTGTTATGGGACTCAAATCAAGTTGTCCCAGCTCAACACTTAAAAACTGTTTACAGTAAGTACTATTGTAAAGGACAGCCCAGATCAATACTTAAAAAAGATGGATGGTCCTTCTGTAAGTATCACAATTTTTTAGGTATACTGGATCAACACATGAAAGTTCAATATCTCAAGTTACTTATTATTCAGTACTCTACTAGTGTCAAAAAAAATTAATTCTTTTTTTTAGTTGTAATGAGCTACTTTGATTGGCCCATCACAAAAAAATTCTGAATCTTTCAACCCTCCCCCATTTTTGCCTACACTAATACCCCTGCCCTCATGCCTTGTTTTACCTATGTTCAGGATTGAACACAGATTCATCTTAAATGTTATCAGCTTTTGTTTCAAATTCATCAAGGATTGGTATGAAGATGATAAGTAGCTTTCCTTTGGTGTTAGTGCATCATGTGACCCAGCACTCTCCAATGCACCATCCATTGGAAACCTGCTATCACTCAGTTGGGGATAGATTAGAACTGTTTACAAAGGTTCCACATTAGCAAACCTAACTTGTAAATGATCTTGACTGACTTTCTCACCTCACACTACTTCCCCAAACTACCTATGTAAGTGTAACCTAATATCGTAGGTTCATAAAGTGAGGTGATGTCAGTGGTTAAATGTAGCCCTATTTTCAACCACAAACATACCCATGCCTATCATCAATGTTCTTTTGTCGAATTTTGTTGATTGCCCCCAAGTTGTGGGAATTTATTTAATTATTCTAGATACCTTTACTTTTTGAATGTAAAATTGTGATGCAGTGGTTGAAAATTATTTTGTGTGGGTTCAAAGTGTCAAACCTTTTTACAAACAATTCTTTTTAGGATACAAGAATGAAGATGGCAGCCATCAACTAGGAACGGTTGGTTCAAATTCCCTTGGAAACATGGTTGCCCTTGGCAAATGGGCCCACCTTTAGAGTAAACATTGCTTTCCCCATGCAAGTGGGTTCTAAACAAGATTTCACAAGGCAAATGGGTTTCCAAGAAAACCTATCTTTCTTACCACACATGGGCTCATATGGCTTGGGAAAACTTGGGAAAATTGTATTTGCCCTTGGAAAACTTGTGAAACCATACTTTCCCAAGGCAAATAGGCTCAAAATTTCAAACATGTGCATATTAACATTCCCCAAGGCTGAGAATTTTATAGATGCAAAGTTTTACCAGCTAAAATTGAATCCTTTTGTTAAGGTACCAAGTTTTTTAAGAAATTAAAATCAATCATCTACCTATAAAATTCAACTTTACTCTAAAATTTCAATAGACATTTATAACTTTACCTTAAGAATCCAAACATGTTTTTGAGAGCTTATTTGAAAAACTCTAGTTTTAATTTCAATTCTGAAAATATTTTAATTTCCAATTTGATCCTTGTGCAAATTCCACCAGAAGGTTGTTAGGTTGTATCCAGGTCATAAAAACCTGAACCTAAACCTTTAGGTTTGATGTTTCAAATTGGAGAACTTCTCAACATTGGTTCATACATATAGCTACCCAACGTGATTAACTATCAGCTAAGCATGAAATGAAAAAAAGCATTCTATCAAAAATTCTTATCATCCTGCATGATGCACCAGTGATTGTTGGTTTAATTTCACAAAGATTCATCAACTATTACTTTGAATTTTTAAAAGTAGAAGCATCCAACATCGTGAGACCCCCTGAACCAAGCCCCACTACAGACCCTTATTTCAGAATGCTCCTTATCATTAGGAGCTTGTGTGCATTGATTAGTATTAATAAGCCATCCATTAGATTTATTACAAATGAGTTATCATAAGAAAGCTTTTGTTTGGGATTTCTCAAAAACTCACCACCAATATCAAAGGGCTTTGCTTGGCATTATGCTATTGAAATTTGAGACTTTTTACAGCAGGGAGGGCGACCTTGGAGTAAGTGGTCTAGCTTCTTGAATGAGCAAAATTATTATGTTTTACTCATGACTAGCACCACGCGACTCATGGGATGTATCAGCTAAGTTAGCTAGCTGTAAGTGTGCGATTCTTCCTGCAGCGGCTTCCTGCCGATCTGCTAAATAAAATACCAAGCAATTGCTGATCTATTAAATACCGTGGTATCGGTAAACTAGCCCAAACTGGGGCTACTGGTGGGCCTCAGTTTCGCTGAAACTGGGGACGAAAATGAGAAGTCACGATGAAAACAGTATACAGGAAACAAAACAGAGTACCAGACTAGTTTTCCACCTAAAATTAGTCCTCAGGGGAGTTTCACTACCTCATTTTGGATTTTTCCTTGACTGCTGCTCATATCATTACATTAAAGCCTTGTCATGACAAGGTCCTGAACTGATACCCAGTTTCATGAAACAGTACCCAATTTGGCTCCAATTTACAGATACACTCCAAATGGGGATGAAATATGGATTCAAACCTCCAACTAGGGCCGAAAGACAATGGTGACTTTAGAGTCTCAAACTAGGGCCCAAAGACAGGGTGGCTCAGAGGCTCAAACTAGGAACCAAACACAGGGTGACTTAGAGGCTCAAACTAGGGTCCAAACACAGGGTGACTTATTAGCTCAGCTCGAACTAGCCTGGCCCAAAGACAGGCTCATAACTCTACCAATTAACTCTAATACATCAATCACACAACAAGTCTGTCCGCTGCAGAAATGGTGATCAGCAGAGCGCCTGGAGGCACCTAATTTAATTGAAATGCAGATGATCATCAATCAGATCCTGCAATAAAATTCTGTCAAGGAATCAAAAAAATTAGTAGACTTGAGTTTTGTTCAAAAGCAGTAGACAACAAGAAAATTGGTTCTTGAAGCAGCTAGAAAAAACAAGAATCATCTGATACATATATTCACAGCTGATAAATAGTTTTCAGCACGGAGAGTTTTCAAGAGAGAATATATTTTTATACTGCAAGAGAGAGAGAGAGAGAGAGAGAGAGAGAGAGAGAGAGCGCATGCTCTCGACTATTAAGTAGCTACCTGATCAGATTGCTCGGCATTGATATGGCAACTGCTGCTGTTGTTGTCTAGTACTGTACTGAATCCTGATGCTGCTCCTTACCCGACGATGTTCTAGAAATTCATTCACGCGCTTCAGCTCTTGTTGTTGTAGTCACTAGTAGGTGACAAGTCTTTGTGCACATCAAAGAAGACGTTGAAAAAGCCGCTGTTGTGGGTGTGATGATGTGATCTTCATCATTATCATCATCAACAGCAGCAGCAGTAGCATACCGTCCTGGAGATTCATGGATCAGTAGTCTAGTACTTCCTCAGCCGGCCTGCTGCTCCTGCAGCTGCTACATAAGACTTATACCAGCTCTATATTGGAGCAGACATTGCAGGTTGATCTGCTCCATTCTTGGTGGATCATTCATTCCAGCTTCTGATGATGTGTGTCCATTTGCAGGAGCTGATGTAGCTAGCTTTGATCATCTTCTTCAAGCTCTCAGTATAAAGTCACGATCCAGCTGCATATCTTGCTCATGAGTAGTAGTGTCCGGTGAGTGTGATCAGCACAAGTCTCTAGTGTATTACTAGGTGAAGGAGCGACAAAGAGCTGCTACTTAGCAAGCCAGCTAGGACCTCAGCTGCAGCTTCAAGCAGCCCACAGTAGGTAGCTATAAGCTGCTGCACGCGGGATTTTGAGAAGAGTTTCGAGAGTTCCACTAGAAGCTAGCTTTCCATGACTAACTGGGGAGTACTATTCTAGTCCTGCAGCTGCTTCCGTTAAAAGAGATAGGATCTGGCCGCCACAGCTGCCATTCGGGAGATTTCCAGACCGTCAGCACAGGTGGTGGTATCCTGGGTTATGTCCTCGAGATGTGCACAAGCAGTTAGTGCTCGCTGCAACCGTTGTTGGGCTATTTCCTCCTCATGAGGCGGCGCAGCTCCTGACGAATATTGCGGTGATCGAAAGCGGGCTGCAAAGACGCACCATAACCCGGTAGGACTAGATGCAGCTGCAGCTTGTAACCACAATCTTGATGAAGAAATTTCTAGATTGTTTTCCGAGTTTTTCGTCGATTGTTTCAAGCTTACTATAACTTTGTGTACTACGTAGTTGTTACATCAAGAGCTGAACAAGTTTGCAAGCACAAAATAGTCGACGGCGTGCAAGAGCAGCTACAGTTCAAAAACATGACTCTAGAAGGATTTGTTTCATCTTGAATCCAGACGCTTCCTGCTGTTTGTTTCTGTCTAGACTGCAGAACCAAAGCTACAGGGATGGAAAAAGTCGATGTACGATATACAAGCTGCAGCTTATACTGTGCTATATGAACTCACATCTCAGAAATTTATGCGCTTGCAGCGGCAGAGCTTTTTCCTGCAGGAGACGAAGCTAGCTGCAGCAGCAGTTGAGAGAACATCACTTGCCAGCCATGGGCGCCCAGACACCCATCTTCTTCGAGTGGTATTGGGAGCGGCTTGGCAACTTCAAGGTGAGCATTTGTTCTCAACAATATTTTTCTCCTGCAGCTGCAACAGCTTCTGCTATCAAATAAACTCGGAAAGCTGGTAGAGCTGCTAATCCCTGCATAATGCGTCAGCAAATCCAAATCACGAAATATATATCTATAGACGAGAGAGAGAGAGAGAGAGAGAGAGAGAGAGAGAGATTCTTGCAGCTCAAGAACATGTATAGCTGGTCTTCATATCTGTCTGCAGTCAGGTCCATGTACTGGAGAGTTCTGCAGAAAATGTGAGGGGAACTTGCATGAGCTGATCTTGTGAAATGTGAAATCTTGTGATCCGCTGCAGTATGCTTTCGTAGTTCCAGTTGTGGCCAATGCAATCCACGGGTTCCTATACCCAGCTGGGGCTGCTCAGGACGTCCAGGATAACTGGTGTTTCCACCTGTTGTTGCTCGGGGCTCTCCGGTACATCTGCCAGCAGCTATGGACAAGCTACTCGCGCCTACACTGCCTGGTGAAGAAACATCAAATCCACGCCTGTGGCATCGAGTTCGAGCAAGTGGATCGCGAATTTCACTCGTACTTGAACTCTTCCTAGTGAACTCATGTAGTTACCTCTTTTCTTTTTGTTGTCATGGTTGTTTCATCATTAGTGCAAGCTGCAGCTGCTGCTGTTAATTACTTCTGCTGAATTCTGAGTTAATGTCCCAGGCTGCCGCATGATCTCTTGCGGCAAGGATGATCAGTTGCTAAGGTACCTGAGCTCATGTCTAGAACAAGATTCCAGCTTCTTCTTGTTGGTGGGAAAAATCCTCAACTGTAAAAGCTCGAGGTCCTGCCTGCAGCAGCAGCCAGCTAGCTTTTTCAATGCAAAATGGGTCTGAACTTTTCGTGGATCTGTCTCATGTGGAGGGGTTGGGACCATGCTGCTGCTGGATGGGATGGTGTGTCTGTGTGGCTGCAGAGATAATCACATGTTACTGCAATTGCTGTTTCTGTTGGCGGCACACTCATGGCTTCCAGGTTTCAGCAATCTACCGATGTGGAACATGAGGGGACTCATCATCCTCTTGCTCCTGCATGCGGGTCCAGTAGAGTTTCTCTACTACTGGATTCACAGAGCTTTCCATTCACAACCACTACTCTTCCAGAGCTATCACTCGTTTCATCACCTCTCTGTTGTCACTGAGCCACCTACTGGTCAGTCACATTAACTCATAGTACGCCTGACCTGCTCATGCTCTTCAAGTGAACTCCATTGAAGAACTAAAAACAAAAATTCTTTTGTTTTCACAGATCGAAAGATCATGTAGTCGAGAATAAATTCACAAAAGAATTTTTACAAGATCATAAGATCCATGATCTTGCTCACTTATATTAGAGTTACCGCAAAGTGCCGAATATAGGGAATGAAATTGCTCATTAGGGGTCCAACTGGAGTCGAAATGTTAGGAGAGCACTAAATTTGTAAATTAATTTGTTAATCAACATCTAAATTCCTTTTAGCATTGATTGTAGTAACACACCCACCACAATCATATTAAATACCAATCATAGAAACTTCGTATTGAATTTTGGTGTTTGGTCAAGCCTTTTTGACACTTTAGGATAACATCAAAGTAAGAGTGACGAAATCAACAAGATACAAAATAAGGGCTGGATTGGATATGACTTTAAGGGTAACTCTAATATTATGTCTATCGAATAATGTCTTGCATGGAGAAGTCATGTCCAGCGTTACAAAAAAATTCCATATGTGATTTGAAGATTCTCTTGAAGGTTTTAGAAGTGATTTATTCATGAGAGTTTTGTTGTGTTGCCTAGTGCAGGAAGTGTTACAACAATGTTGGAGCAGGTGCTGCAAACAGGATTGATTGGAGTGGCTATGGTCGGCACTGTAATGCTGGGAGGTGGCTCCATCAGCATGATATACATCTACTTGTTGGCCTTCGACTCCCTCAAGTGCATGGGCCATTGCAACTGTGAATTTATTCCCGCAACTCTCTTCCAACTCTTCCCCATTGCCAAGTACCTGCTGTACACACCCTCGTATGTCTTCTCTCTCTCTCTCTCTCTCTCTCTGCCTCAAAAAAACGTTCTCCCAAATACATTCTTCCAAATTTTAGAACTCCCAAATTCTCCCAGATGGATCCTCTGTTGCTCTTGGTTTTAAACTGCTCCGACTCAGTTTTCTTCCCCAGCTGGATTGGCTCCGATCCAAGTTTCCTGTTTTCTTGCTCTGTAAATTTCCAGCATCAATTATTCTGTTCTAGTGCAATCAAGATGAAGAACCCGACACCCACATGATGATGCAAACTTGTAGCAACTATTACAATTTGCAATTTGGCCAAGGAAAAATTCAGATACATGTGAAAAATTATACTCAGAATTTTGAGGAAATGAATGAGGAAGAGCTGGACAGCCAAGATCTCTCCGTTTGAAGCCTTACAAATGATTGCAACTAATTTACACCGCTGTGCTATTGATGAATTGGGAGCTTCTGTAACTTTCTGTGCTCAAAAGGAAGGGTGGTGGTGGGTCTATGTTGGACTGAGTGCAGATACCATTCCTTACACCACACAGAGCTGCATTACAATTTCTGCCTCTTCATGCCCCTGTATGATTACCTGGGTGGCACAGTCCACCCCAATACACTCCCCTTCTTCGCCTCCCTCCGCAAAGGTCAGCTGCTTGAGGGTTGCTTGAGGTTCAATTGGTGTCATTTAGTAGTTCACTGTGCTTGCACGCTGGTTGGCCAGGCATGGATATGTAAATGGCAAAGAGAAGAATTTTTATTCTTGCTCTGAACAATTGTGCAGGAAAGGCGGAGGAGGAGCTGGTCCCGGACTTTATTTTCTTGGCTCATTGTATCGATGTGTTGACATCACTGCATGTCTCATTCTGCATCCGCACTTTGGCTGCTTATCCCTTCACTCCTCACTGGTTCCTCTGGTTTCTATGGCTACCAACCCTCATTTGTCTATTCCCTTTCTGGATGTGGGCACAAACCTTTGTGGCATATCAGTATATCCTTGATAATTTGAACTGTGTCACTTGTGTCATTCCCCGACATGGGTTTCAGGTAAAAAATTAAATTTAGACAAGAAGTCCCAATCCTCCTCCATGCACATTGTAGTTGTGATCTGAATAAATACTCTCACATTTGTCTATTCTCCAGCTTATCAAATTTCCAGCTTCAAAACACATGTTCAGTGCTACTTACTCACGAAAGGTTTTCAAGTAACAAAGTTTTTCCTCATTGATCTAATCACAACTTGATCTCGATATTTTAAGGGCTTACAAATTCTAGTAGCTCATTGTAGTGTAGCCAACTGAAGCCAAATGAGCAAATTCTGATTTGCTGGTTTGTTTCAAAGTGCAGTATTTCTTGCCATTTTACAAGGACAACATCAACAAGCACATTGAGAAAGCTATTTTGAATGCGGATGCTAAGGGAGTCAAGGTTGTTAGCCTAGCAGCTCTCAACAAGGTAAGTTTATTTTTCCTCGAGCTCATCATTATCATTTTTATCTCCTCTATGTGATTTTCATTGGTGGAAAAAGGACTTTAATTATCACTAATACTATTTTGTATGATTCTACTCAGTTGCTCTCGCTTTGATTTTAATTTTAAAATTCTGAAACTTACAATGTTCAGCTTGGTTGGCATTGCACAAAATAAAAAAATAAATTGGGTTTCACAGAATGAGGAATTAAATGGAGGAGGCACATTGTTTGTGGAGAAGCACAAGGATTTGAGGGTTCGAGTGGTGCATGGAAACACTCTCACAGCTGCAGTGATAATCAAACAGCTTCCTGTGGATGTGAAAGAAGTTTTCATGACAGGAGCAACCTCTAAACTAGGAAGAGCCATTGCTCTTTACCTTTGCCAACGTGGTGTGCGAGTATTGGTGGGTCTTTTTTTTGCTATGAATTACCCTGAAATGCAACTAGACTAGACATAAAGCATGGGGTCGTTTTTTTAACACTAGGACAAATGGGATATAGAAAGTACAATTTCCCTCCTGGGATGCGGGAGGGAATTTCAGTTTGTCGTTGAGCATTGCATTTCTTCATCGAGAATTCCAGTCCTCCATTGAGCATTGTGGTTCTTCATTGCGGATTGATTACTGCATGGGTACCCGGCCTTTACTGAGGTAACTCCCGAGGAGGGGTGGGAATCCCATTTGTGTAGGGGAAGGTGCTGCTGTCAGGGCATTACGCATTAGACATCAAGCAGTCAGGGCATTATGACCTGGGAACCCAGGGCGGAGCCTGAGGTTCAAGGTGTAATGCCCTCTGCCCTTGGTTCTCAGGGGGTAAAGCACTGACAGCAGGACCATCTCCAGCATGACAACCAAGGAGCAAATCATTTGTACAGCTGAGATGCATTCAAGAGAATGCTCGAGGTTGGATCGTAGCAAAAAACGTCGCTCTTCAGGAAATTATGCTGAACTTCCCACACTAGCCTGGAGCGGGAAATTGCACTTGGGGAACTCCCCAAATTACATTGTGATTTCCAGCCAAGGTTGTTACAAAGAGAGAAAAAGACTCTTGGCAATGCACGTGCTCGTTTAGAGGAGAGAAACCGATTGCACAATGTTTGAATAAAAACCCCATGAAACCTAATGCCAAATCCCACCTCTCAGTTTAACTTGAAGATTGGAGAGCAAGAATGTTTTGACATCTAAATTCTCTAGTTTATTTTCTTCTTTTTTTCCTTTTTTTTTTTTTTGTTTTGTTTGTGTTTTTTTCTCTTCAGATTAAGGGAGTCTACCAATTGTGAGGAGTTCAGAAATCTCAGTCTTTTTTAACTACCTCTCTCACACACAATTAGATGATATAAATGTCTCAGAAACCTTGTGGCATTCGTTTATGAGGGCGGCATTTCAAATTCCATTTGACTCTGCAGATGTTTACAAAGTCCAAGGAGCGTTTTGACAAAATTGCAAAGGAGGCACCACAGGATATGCGACACAATCTCATCCAAGTTACCAAGTTTCAAGCTGGCCAAAACTGCAAGGTATTGCTCTCTTCTCTCCCACCACCATTGCAAACTATTATGCTGTTACTTCTAATGGCAATGTTCTTGGTGAGTACGGGGTGGTATTCAAGTTACCCATGTGTAGTAGTGACCAGTGTTGGATGGTTATCAAAGTGTAGGGTAAAAGCCCTAGGGTGAGGGCATTCTCAAAATAAGGGGCCTAGGACATGGTGATAGCCAAGTCTGGCCTCGCATTTTGGAAATGTTCCCCACCCATGGGCTTTAAATATTGTAAAGCACCAGGCAAAATTTATCATGAACCAAACCTATGTAGATCATGAGGCATATGAATGGGAGTTTTTATGCCTACATCTCTATAGTGGGAGGATTCTTACACCTACAAGTAGGCATAATTTCTCTCCTATCCTTGAGGAGTAGGCATAATATCCCTCCCAATTTGTAGGAGGGAAATTGGTGAATATAAGGTGCCCTCCACAGACACTACAAATTTTCGCTGAGTGCTTTACAAAACAGGAACAGACCCCCTGCAGTCATCAGTGTGGTTCTTAGGGTTCATATTGGCAGTTCTCAAATGAATCAAAGACCCAGTTCTGATATATAATCACAGTTCTCAAAAAGATTAAAAAGAAAAATCAAATTATCATCTGTAAGACTCAGTTCTTTACTTTTTCTTTCATGATAACAACTGATTCTTTGAGATTTTTTAATAACCTGAACTGATGGTTCTTACATTATGACTTTTTCTCAAAAAACCAGAACAGAGGGGTCTCTGATTTTTGAAATATTAAAAAACCCTGAACCAAATACCTGCCCAACAGTGGTAGTGACCCAGGTGAACCATCATCATCAACCTCTGCAGTCAATAACAAGAGATATCCATTTCAATTCAGATTTCTTTTCATTCTACAACCCATCTTTGCAATCTGGTTGAATCACAAGTTTGCGGGCTTTTTAGATCATTGATTTCAATGCACATTTTTGCTTGAAATCATGAGTTTACAGAGCTCTTTTAAATCATCGACTTCAATACACATTTTTGCTCGAAATCACAAGTTTGCAGAGTTTTTAGATCATTGACTGCAATGCAAATTTTTGCTTTGAAATCACAAGTTTGCAGAGCTTCTAGATCATTGACTACAATGCACAATTTTTCTTTCTGGCCTGTGTTGGATTCAAATATTATGTGAACTTTGTTGTCATGTCCACAGACATGGTTATTTGGCAAATGGACATTTGATGCAGACCAACGATGGGCACCACCCGGAACAAACTTCCACCAATTCGTAGTGCCTCCTGTCAATGGGATTCGCAAGGACTGCACATATGCACCTGTTGCTGGCATGATGCTCCCCAAACAAGTTATTGGTGTCCACACCTGCGAGGTAAAATTTCTGCTGCAAAATCCTTCAATTATGTTTCCTTCTTTCAAAAGTATGAATGAATGAGCAATTTGCTAATTCCTTGGAAACTAAAAACCTTCAAAACCCATAAAAAGTTGGTAATCTAATTATTCATAACCTTACTCTGGTATTCTTGTGGGAAACCATGGATGCTACGTTACAGCTGTAGAGAGCCCGGGATTTTTTAGTGTATTTTGAGGAACTTGGTAATATGACACAATATTGCATGGAACTGTGTAAAATTCAGAAGATCCTGGCCAGTGCCTTCTGGACTTGTGGAAGGAATTTCCTTTTTTTTCATGTTTAAATGCTAGAAAGAACAGAGACAAAATCATTATTTCAGCTCAAGAAATAATTAAAGGAAATCCTGTTTCTGTAGGCCGGAGAAGGGTCTAAAGATGACCCTTCTCCTGTAATGCACACTATACATTGTTTGTTTCATTTGAAACCTATTGGAACATGGTGGTAACCAGATTGAACTTATTCCACCTACCAGCTTAGTTAAATCTGAAACTAACAGTAGAGGGACCCATGTTTGGACCCCTTCTTGTACTCAAACAAACGCCCTACAAAAAATTAGAGCCTTTTCTTGTCAAAATCTTATAATTTGTAAGAGACAGCAATGCCAGACCATTGGGGATTTTATGAAATTGTAAGAGACAATTTTCAAATTGCATGGGGGGAGTGACCAATCATATTACAAAGCAAAGAAAGAATTTGTGGGCCGTACACAAGGTGTCCAACTCTTCAAAACCAATGCTTGAAAGCTCAAGAGGGTGTTATATAGATGATTGGCACTGGTGGTTTTGTTGATTGTAGATGATGATGCCAAGGAAAGCAGTACATGCATGCCATGCAGGAGGGCTAGTGCATGCATTGGAGGGATGGAAGCAGCATGAAGTTGGAGCCGTAGATGTTGATCGTATTGATGTGGTGTGGGAAGCAGCTATGAAGCATGGGTTCTCTTCTGTGACTTGAAAAACCTCCCCAAAAGAGAAACGGCAATCAATTTCATTAGACAGTCATTTGGGCCATGTTGCTTCCTAATCAATATGAAGCTTGCATATCAACTTTTGCTTTGGCCCAACAACAAAGACTCAAAAAACCATAGTCTTTGACACCCATCCACAAAGGTCATATTCTCAAGGACCCAACTAAACACTAGATCACCAAGACAGACCTCCGAAAATGTAACTGAGAAATAAGCTGGAATGTAGTTGCAGGTATCAATTGATTCATTTGTTTCCTTACTTTGCTTTGGTTCATAGCTTGTTGACCTAGACCAGATTTTATATAACTTATCCCTCTCTTCAAAGACTTGGGGGAATACATGAGATACCAAATTCAATTTCCCTTCTTTGGGTCCTTTCTTTTAAACCCTGTCTGTATACACAGAGGGTTTTATTAGTGTACTAATTTACAGAGGGTGTTGAATAGGTAGGGTGTCCTTACAAAGGGGTATTAGTCCAGGCCAAAAATAGTAGCAGCCTATTTTATGAATAGAATTTCCATGCAACCAATGAGAAGCCGCATCATGGAGTGAAGGGACCTCCCTTTTTCAATTGCCCCAAGCTAGTGGACACACGTGTGTAGATTGATGGGTTATTTTGCAATCTACCCATCTACTTGTTGGGTTTCTTCTCAAAATATGAATGTTGGGTAACTGATTTTATCATGCCTCTATATCATTTTATTGTTTTGGGTTGTCCCTTGCCATTTTGTATCACCAGGTTTCATATCACTATGAAATGTAAAAAAAAGTCATATGATATTTTTTAAATGAAAAACATCCAAATAATTAGTTTCAATTCCTTTAAATCTTATGAAAATGAGATTCTTAAAAAATTGATTTGAAAGATTATGCAAGAATTGATTAAAATAAAATATGTCAATTTTAAAATAAATTAAAATTCTAATATAAAATTCATTTTTGAGATATAAAATTTTTTAATTAATTTGATATTATTTTAAAAACTTCAATAAGGCTTTGATGAAGATTAATAACAAAAATCATAATGAAATTAAGTTTTAATTGATTGATTTGTTTGTACTGTTATTGCTTTTATGTTATAAAATTTATTATTGCCTTAGTAGACATGCATGTATGAATTTAGGTTTTACCAAGGACGTATGGAGCAAACACAACTAGTTCTTTGTGGGTGAGGGCAGAGGGGGGCTTTTATTCTTCAAGTTATGTTTGGTGTGGAGAGTGGACTGTCCACTGTTCAGTTCACTTTCCACTTCAACCATGGACAGTCAATTTTCCATGCAAGTTTTGTTTTTTTCA
>Ga0116231_10008384_pt1 | contig 18176 bp, 20 predicted proteins | sample S1TSphgellanicum_2_FD_89695 | JGI IMG/M metagenome (GOLD analysis project Ga0116231, IMG submission 89695) | Host-associated microbial communities from peat moss isolated from Minnesota, USA - S1T2_Fd - Sphagnum magellanicum MG | ecosystem: Host-associated > Plants > Peat moss > Unclassified...
AAAAGTGGAAAAAAAAGTTGTGAAAAAAAAAAATTTATATGGACAAAAGGGAGGGGCCAGCTAACCACAAAAGTGCGTTTTTTTTTTTAAAATTTAAGTTTTGGGGGGGGGTTTTGGGGCGGGGGGGGGGGGGGGGATGGGGATTTTTTTCATTTTTCCTTTGTCCCCAATATGTTCCCTTCAAGTTCTCAATGGGTTCCCATCAGGTTTTTAATGTGTTCCCCAAGGGGTTCCCAATAGCACCTCACTTTAATCCCATATGTTTTGCCCAAAGTCCTCCCCTTCTCACCCATATAGGTGGGCCAAATTGAAAAGGGAGGTGCTCCATCTTATCATAGCAACTTCTATGTTGAGGGAGCCTCTATAGTTTCAACTTTTTTTTACCATGGGCAAATAAAATTCGCTCATTGCAAAAAAAAAAGAAAGAAAAGAAAAACAGTTTGACTTGTGAGGCACCCCCGACTAATTAAGTTGTTGTTCATTATAATAATCCTAAGGGTCATGCTCGTGTTGTTGTTCCTTTTAATACTCTGGTCTGGTTGCGACAAATCAAGCACTCAATAAAATCCCCAAAGAAAGAAAAAGCCAGGCATTTGACAAATTGAAAACAAGGGTTGTTTTTAATTAATTAATTATTAATATTAACAACTACAGGATCTGTTCTTCTTTGTACACTGCCCATAAGAAAGAGATCCATCCATAAATTCTTGAATGAAAATAAAAATAAAAATAAAAATTCAGGCATTCCAAAAGAATAAATAAATCACGGTTCCACAAAAAACCAAAAACAAAAAAAGAAACACAAAACAAAGGGGCGAATCTGGATAGGTGCTTTCCAAGATAATTTGATTAAAAAAATCTTTTTTTTTGAAAAGGAAAAAAAAAAGGAGTGATAGTTAGGAGTCACGACAAAATAGAAGAAACTCCAAAAAAAAACTATATTATCTTCAATTTTGTGGAAAGTGTTAAAAAAAAACAAAAAAAAACAGATCTTTATGTCCAAAAACTACCACTACCATAGCCTAGGGTCAGTTTCCACATTGACAAAACGAATAAAAAATTATTTTTTCCAAAAAATGAAAATTTCAAATTTTTAAAATGAAATTATTATTATTTTCAAAAAATGCAAATTTCAAAATTTTTAAATGAAATTATTTATTTTTCCATAATTTACTATAATATTGTGATATGAATAGTGAAATTATTCAGAATGTAAATAACCTATGATGATTTGAAACATGACAACTTCATATTTTCACAAAATTTCATTTCACTATTTTGAGGATTATTTAATGGCGAAACTGACCTTAGGGTAAGGTACTATATGGGTATATCTTCTATCCTTATGTGTGGTGTGTGTGTGTGTGTGTGTGTCTCTCTCTCTCTCTCTTTCCTCCCTACCTTCCTTCCCACAAGTGTGAGCAAACATGTAGAGCATATTAACCTAGTTGGTAATGGAATTGAAACCTACCAACAACCAATTTGGGTGGGTTTGTTGCCAAAGCTTTCAAAACCATGGTAAATGATGATGGTCTTTTCCTTTGAAGAGGAGAAGAAACAAGGATTTTATTTTTTCAATTTTGTGAAGTAGCCACAAATGGCAATCATCCACAATAATAATAATAATAATAAACCAAAATTGGCTATATATTAGAAATAAAGACTAAATTTTTATCCAAAAAAAAAAAAAAAAAAAACACCTCTTTCACATCTTTGGCTAACATGCTAGAGCCCAGTAGAGAAATCTGGCTATTTCCCAAAAACAATTGTCGAAATCTGGCTACTGGAAAACCCAATAAAAAACACACACACACACACACACAAATTCTTTTAGCCATTTTGAAATTCTTTTTTCAACCAACAGGACAATTTAGCCAGGAAAAAAAACACAAGAAGAAGAAGAAGAAGAAGACGAGGAAAGCTCTTCTTCTTCATCATCAGCACCGTGATCGTGATCATGATCATCTGGATCATGTGATCATCATGTCAGCTCCTGATGCTTCTTGGTGATGACATCTCTCATTTTTTTTCTTCTTCTCAATCTCTCTCCCTCTTTCTCTCTCTCTCTTGAATGACAATTCTGTTGTTGGTAGTATTGTTGCTGTTGTAGATGTTGTTGTTGATGGTGCAGTCAGGAGCTGCAATTGATGCTGCTGCTGCTGCTACTTCTTCTTCTTCTTTCTTTTTTGGGTAAAGGAGGAGGGGGGTTTTTGGGGGGTTGTTACTGTGCGGGTGATTCTTCTATATATAGTGGGAATCTTTGTTAGCGCGGAGTTGGGAGGGAAGGAGAAAGGAGGAAGGAAGGGAGGACTTTGCACTCTAAGTCCTGTGAAGAAGAGTGGTGGAGTGCACAAGACAAAATAGAAGGTTTTCTTTGTTGTTGTTTGTTTGTTTGTCTGTTGCTCCTTCTCTTGGGTTCTTCCCCTGCTCTTTCTGTGCATGAGGCTTTGTGAACAGGCAGTCTGGGGTGTGTGTGTGTGTGTGTGTGTTGTGTGTGCTTGGAAGAAAGAAATCCTAAGGTTTTTTTTTTTCTTTGCAGCAGCAGCAGCATTTCATGTCCATAGACATACATATGCGGCCGATGTGCCTGCCATCAAGAGGCCTGGAAGTCCAATTTGACGAAACAAAAGATCACTCTCATGCTTGCTAGTTGCCGCAGAGACTTAATCTCTTTTCAGTCTCAAGATTCGTGGCTGTTGCTTTATCTCCCATGGTCAGGAGATGGATCTTCCCTTGGAAGTCTTAGTTGGAAGCTGCCGCGGTGAATCTTGCTCAGATCTAGCTTTCCACAACACAACTGGGAGGCTGAGGCTCCATTCCCCTCACTTGGGAAAGCTCAGTGTGACATTGAATCCCGTGTACTCTGTAAGCTGCAGGCTTCTTGTTTTGTTTGATGACTAGTAGAGAAATCTGGACAGTACCCATCACCAGAAATCCCCAGGAAAAAAAATCCTTTGGACACCTCTTTTGATTCTTCCCAGTGTGTGTTTTTCCCAAGGTCTTCTGCTGAAGCCTCAAGAAGCTCTTAGGCTAGGTTTTCAGCCTTGCAGCCTGTGTGCCTCCAGGGTCTTCACAAGGTCTTGGCCCACATCTGGTGTTGTTGAATAGGATGGAAACTGGTGAGGTAAGACAGAGCTTCATGGGCTCCAGTAGGCAGCAGCAGCATCCTTCAGATCAGGAGCTGATGATAGGCACAAAGATGGCAGTGGCACAAAGAGGGAGCTGTGGATCCCTTGTCTTGGTGGTGGTGGATGCAAACAAAGTGTTCACAAGCACAGCAGTGGATTGGGCACTTGACCATGTTGCAAAACCTGGAGATTCCTTGATGCTCCTTGGCATCCTCCAGCACAGCACAAACAGTAAGTCTTGCCCCCTTTTTTCTTCTCTCTCTCTTGCTTGCAATTCCTTTTGTGCATCATCTGGCAGATCATGAATCCATCCACAACAGATGATCAAAGAAACCATATCCAGAACTGATGATGATCTCCTTAATTCTGCCTCTGGCACTACCAGGCTGACAAATGATCCATAGCTACCCATTCTTTGAAGGTCTTGCAGGGGACCCATCTTTGAGATATATGCAGTGTCTGCCTAGAAATCCTTCTCACAAGGACTCTCTGACTGTAAGGTGCCAGTTGCAATCAGAAAACATCTGACTAACTGAGCTTGACATGTGTGTGCATTCTGGTCTCCTTGGACCCTTGGCTTCTTTTTTGCAGTGGGGTACAAATCATGGACTGATGACATCCACTGGAATGGAGCAAGCAAGAAGCTTGTGGACTCGGAACTCTCCAACAAAAGACAGCTGCTTCAAAGCAATCTTGAGCTTCACCTGAAATGCAAAAACCTAGGGGTTAGTGTCTGCTTGGTCATCTCCTTTCTCTTGTTTTCTCCAGGAGCACCCACAACAGAATTAGACTCCAGTAAACCTAGTTGAAGAGAATCAAAAGCTTTGGCTTCGAATTGTCCATCAGTGCTGATTGATGTCTTCTTCTTCTAGACTAGATTGCAGATCTTGAGGAGCTCTAGGATCTGATGAGAGTCACATCTACTGGGGTTTTTGTCTAGGTCAAGCTGGAGATTGATGTGAAGTCTAGCATCAATCCAAGGGTGCTTGTTGTGGAGGAAGCAAAGCGCCTTGGTGCTCAGCATGTGGTCTTTGACAGGTAAGGCATGTGCCTTCCTTCTCTCTTCACAATCAGTTAGACTTAGATTCAAAGAGAGGTTGGATTCTCTGTTTTGATGCTTGGAACAACAGAAAAAGGGTTTGTTGCAGATAGACAGACGTGCAGAATCTAAGTTGGCAAACTTGTTGATCCTGCCCTCCTTTTTCTTTCAGAGGCTTGAAGAAGGACAAGAAGTTCTACATTGAGAACTTGACATGTTTTCTGACTCGAGTCAAAGGTATTGATGATGTCAAGCATCTGCATACTGGGCTCCTTCTGCCACCTGTCAGGAGCCCTGATGCTGAGCCTCCTGAGTTGCCACCACATGCTGCTGCTGAGGATCAACAAGCTCTAGTAGCCAGTACTAATTCTAAGCCTGACGAGACTCATGCTGAGGAACAACAACAACAACAACCTCATGAAACCATCAGTTATAATTCTACTAAGCATTCACATCAACGATCATCATCGTCGTACATGACCTGTGATTTGGATGAGAGTGAGCTACTCAGCATTCATGATGATGAGGCTGACACTGTGGAGGACAAATCTTCCCATGGAAGCTCAACACCCAACAATTTTGAGCCCATTTATGGCAGCAATATGGATACTATGGCTGTGATGCAGTGGCTTCAAGAACATGGAAGTCCAGAGAACAGTAAGCCCCAATTTCCTTACTGCAAACAACTTCCTGCTTTCAATCAAGGTCGCTGCAAGCTCTAAGAGTACACAGACACTACTAGCTTGATGCTTCAGAATCTTCATGTGTTAGAATGATAGCCTTTCAGAAATCATGCTGTCCAGAGAGAGAAACCTGAAGTACTGCTCTGCTACTGAATCTCTGTTTTGTGTGAATTGTGGGGAAACACACAGGTTCTGTGAGCAGTGATTTCATGTTGGACGAGCTATTGCAGGTCAGCAGTTCACCGGGTTCAGGGATTGTGAGTCCTTCCACAACAGCTTCTTTTGGAGAACGCTTGTCATCTCTACCGAAGCTGAATCTGCATGCCAGCTTGCCACCTGTTTTTAGTATGAGAAATCAAGCGGCAGCAGCAGCAGAGTTAGTCTCCAACTCTTGTTCCACATCCTCAGTTTCTGTTGGCTCACCACCGTCTCCTGCTCTTTCATTGATGATGTCAATGCCCAGACCTGTACTGACGGGCGCAAGTAACATAAATGTTTTGAGCAGCAGCAGCATTCCACTGTACAAACCTCTGAGCCACAATCAAGCAGTTGGGTTTCAACGAGACGATGTGTGGACCCCTGTGGTGGATCCTGCCCCAGTTTTGAGGAACTCAATTTGGGCACAACCTGGTCCAATTTCTGTGCAACCCAGGAGGGCTGATCCAAGGACTCTACTTGATCTTGATGTTTTACTTAATGGAGATCACAGAAAGCTGCAGTTGCCAGAGCGGAAAGTTGTGAAGAAGATTGAGGCAGAAACTGAGATCATTTCAGAGCAGCAGCAGCAGCAGCAGCAGCTATGGGCACAGGAGTTGAAGCAATCCCCACCCACAGATGCGACAACACTGGCACTCACTCCCAATGATATGAATCCAGTAGCAATGCAGCAGGCAGTAACACTTGACAGAACTAAATGGAGTGTAAGTCCGGTGGGCATGCACAAGAATCTAGCCAACAGAACAATGAGTATAAGAAGAGTGGTGAACATCAGAAAACAAGCACCCATTGCGCCCCCTCTTTGCTCTGTCTGTAACCAGAAATCACCGGAATTTGGGAAGCCGGTGCGGAGGTTTACTTATGCTGAGCTGCAGGAAGCGACAGACAACTTCAACACAAACAATTACCTGGCACAAGGAGGTTACGGATCAGTGTTCAAAGGGATGCTTCAGGAGGGCCAGTTGATTGCCGTGAAACAGCACAAGATTGCAAGCTCACAAGGTGATAAGGAGTTTTGTGCCGAGGTGGAGGTTCTCAGTTGTGCACAGCATCGAAACCTTGTCACTCTCATTGGTTATTGTGTTGAGGATCACCTCCGTCTTCTGGTCTATGAATTTGTCTGCAATGGATCACTGGACAGACATCTTTCCTGTAAGTGATCAGTCAACTTTACACCCATCTTGTCAGGTTTTTTGTGTTTTTTGTTCTCATCTCCAAGGATTCTTCTTTTATGATTGCACAAAACTGAGGGGGGTTGCCTATCATGAGCTTTGTTCAAGTCAGCTGGCTGATCCATACATCTATTGTAACTGCAGCCAAAAATAAAGAGGTCTTGCTTTGGAAGCACAGGCAAAAAATTGCTCTTGGAGCTGCAAGAGGCATCCGCTACTTGCATGAAGGTGGGTCATCTCTCCCCTTCACAAATGTCCTAACTTCTGTGCTTTTTTTATTACTTGAAAATGCCAGCCAATATTCTGTAGTCATTGGGTTATTAATTGACACTTCTATTGCCATGCTTGTTGTTGCATGATGAAGAGTGCCGAGTTGGTTGCATTGTGCATCGAGACATGCGACCAAATAACATCCTCCTTACGCATGACTTCACACCCATGGTGGGCGACTTTGGACTTGCACGGCGGCAGTTCAATGGAGAAACAGCAGAAGAAACCAGAGTGATTGGCACCTTTGGGTATGTGACTTTTGTAATAAGAGCATGGAATTTATGAGAGTGAGCACACATAGTTTTTAGTAATATAAAACACCAGAAGTGTTTGTGTCAGAACTGTTGAAGAAATCATCCTGGAAGAAATTGAAGTGTGCCTTTTGGCACTCTGGCACTTAGAACATCAGCATGACTTGTGTGGAACACATATGAACTGAATTCTCTTTGTTTTGTGGCACATGACTCAGGTATCTTGCACCCGAATATGCAGAAACAGGGCAAATCACAGATAAAGCAGACGTGTATGCTTTTGGTGTTGTGCTGTTGGAGCTTATTACAGGACGCAAAGCAGTTGACAACTCCAGCAATGCTAGAGGAGAACGTTGCCTCACAGAGTGGGTCAGTGATGTCCCAAAAAAATTTCTGTTTCTTGGTTCATGAACCCTTTATGGTTCCTGGTTTTGTGTACCTGGTTTGAAATCAAGTTTAGTGTTCTGATTGGCTGTTTTGGATGTGAACTAAAACTTGATAAAGCCTGATATATTAGAAAGATGATAAGCCACATTGACAGTGGGTTGTGTTTGGAAAAAAAGCATTATATAGTGGAATTGTTGAGCACCCAACAATTGTTTTTTTTTTTTGCAGGCAAGACCTTTGTTGGATCGCTACGCAAGTGAGCTGGTGGATCCTCGTCTCAGAATTTCAGGCTATGATGATTACGAGATGCATTGCATGATGCATGCTGCCAGTCAATGCATCAAGAAAGATCCAACCATGCGGCCTCGCATGACACAGGTAAAGAACTCTATGAGGCTGTTCAAACAGTTTTCACAGGTCTTCTCGATAGTGAGGATCTGATATCTTAGTATATGCATTTGTTGCAGGTGCTACGCATTTTGGATCCTTCACAGGACAAGGACACACCATATGGTATTGGGTCAAGAAAAGCAGCATCTGATCAGCGTCCACCTTTTCCACCTCCCACAAGCAACAATGGGGTGACTAGAACATCTAGAATTTCACCTGGCAGTGAGTTAGACTCCAACAATGAAGATCAGCAGCCAGCATTGGTGCAAACTGGTGTCTGGAATCAAGTACCATTGCCAGGTCGCAAATCAAAATCAAACCGGATGAGGTGGAAGCCTGAGAGAAGTTCATCCGCCCCACGCCTATCAAATGACAAAGGTACCAGCAACAAGGACATCACAGACGGTATACTCAAGAGAACTTCATTATCATATGAAAGCATGCTTGATGATGTGTAAGGATTTTGAGAGAGGACTTTCTTATTAGATTAGCCTCCAAAGGCTCAATCAATAATAACCCTAAACCCTAAACCCTAAACCTGGGCTTGTTCTAGACCACAATAATGATGATGAGAGTAAATCAATCTTCCCATCTGAAAGGTCTTTCTTGCATGTTTACTTCAAAGTGAGTTCCACAGTTTGAGTCAGAAGAACACAGACAAAAGGGTAGATAAACCATGTGGATTTAGGGTAGAGAAGGGGGAGTTAATAGATGTTTTGCACATAGTGTAGCCCCCTTGTATACTAACATGTGAGCAAAGAGCTAGGCATTAAATCAGGCTTGGTATGTTGATGGGGCACTTTCTGGTCACCATTACATGTGACTTGCAAATATGTTCTTGAGATAGTAGATAGGTAGGAAAAGGTAGATGATAGTCACAATTAAATGTGGTCTTGCAAATTGCAACTCTGGTTAGAAGAGGCATCATCGTCTGTTTTGAAGTAAAAGAAGATTCTGTTCTTGCTGTTTGCATTACAGAATTTCTCGTCATTTTTCTGCTGTGAATTTCCATCTTCAACTAATGTGATGCAATGGAATGAGATGAAAGCTCTGACAACAATGCATGATGATGATTGCCCAATTCTATGTCCCAGGAAAATTCATATACCTACTAGTTGAATGAGCAAGACTGCAGAAGTGCATTTTCATTTATGGAAAGTTGGGAAAAAAATGCAATAGTTCTTCTGTCATTCAGATTCACATCATGTCCTTAAAACAGAATTTATAATTAAATTGATAATGTGAAGAGCATACAAAAAAGACCATGGAGAAAAAAACTCCTGATCTGCTCCATAGCTGCATTTATACACAGAGCTTCAACTCTCTCAGAAAGAGATCAAGCTCAGAATCAGTTCTTCAACAAAATAGCTGCCTCTCTCTGTTAGCCAGGTGCAATCAGGACATTTAGCACGTGTCCAAATTTTAACCTTAATTCTGCAGGAGTCAGCGAGAAATCTAAATCTTAAAATTAATCTGTGAATTTTTTAGATGCCTGGGCCCTCATAATAGTGGCCAACATAAATGAACACAGTTCTACTCTGTCAAGAGGCAAAGTCAAATAATACAGATTGTAACCAGAAATGCTCAGAGTCTTTGTTTGCCTTTGTCTGCTTGCTGCACAGAATGTTCTCAAATGAGTGGAAGACTGATGTACTTGGTGGTGCTTGAACTCCTGCACATCTTCAGTAACTGCAACCCACCCACACACATTCATTCAGCCACAGGAGTAACAACAACATTAAAGTACATAAGATCGATCTATTGTGGTATCAAGTGGTAAAAGACCTACTCACCCACCCAGTTCCTTGAGTATTGAGCTGGTACCCAATTTCATTTGATATGTAAAATCCAGCATATGTGGGGCATTTTGGAATTATACAGAGAATGCTTCCTTTATGCCCGGATGTGGCACCTAGACATTCATGCTGCATGCAAGGGTGTGAGCTTTACATTTGAAATGCAACTTGGATTTCAGCTCAGCACTTAGCATTTCTTTTGCAAGCTTGATCTGTTGCTGGGTACAACCTCTCACCCTCGGTACCTACCTATCTATGTCAGGTCTTAGGGTTTAGGGTTTAACTTCAAAACCCATTTCCAAAACCCATACCTTTGTGATAGCTACCATGAAAAGAAATGCAAGCCATGATCTGTGTAGAAGCAGTCTAGCTTGCTAAGAATTACTTCAGATCTAGCAGGTCACTGTGGATGTGTGGAGCAACAACTGAGGGATCACATTTTTGCAAAATTCATGAGATGTGAAGGATGACGGACTAGGGATCATCACCTTCTTAGTGACCCCTGTTGTAGAGTAGCTCTTGACTGAAGCTCCCGGGCCTGCTGCCCTTGGCATCTTTAAGCTCTGCGACCTCCTCAGCTTGATGAGCGCAGCCTCAGCTCGCAATGGGATGAGAGACATCACAAAGGCCTCTTCATCCGTGGAAGAAAACTTGACCTGCTACAGACCCAGGAGCGCAATGAAAATCCAACAAGCAGAGACATGGAGAGAGATCGAGCTCATCGAACTGAATCAGGTCTAGAGAATCCCAGCGGGCGAGTACTCACCTCGTCGAATGTTTTCTCCCGGAGACGCATTTGGCGAATGGTTTTGGTGGCCTGCCGGGACTTGGAAGCCAGCTGGGAGATTCGCATCCTCCGCGACTGGTGCTTCATGAGTTCATGCGGGTCACACAGGTCGCCGAACTTGGCAGTCAGCCTCTCGGCTGCCGCCTTGCTTACATGCTGCACATTACTAATACCCATCACCACAACCAGTACCCGCCACCCACCACAACACACACAAACACACAAACACAACGGATCCCGAAAACAACCACCGCCAATTCTCGAAAACACTCCGAAGCTGCTCACAAAGTTCCAGCTCCGAATCCAAAATTCGATGAAGCAGCTCTTGATTCAGATAGAGCCAACACAAACATCAATCCACTCAGTATGGGTTCACAATGCAGCATATCTTGTTCTAGGAATCCTGGGTGCAGCTTGTCAATCTGGAAACAACAACTGAGCAAAAAACCAAAACGAAACAAAACAAAACAAGAAGAAGACCGGAATGATTATTGTTCTCTGACAAGTTCTGGAATGGGTAAAAGCCACAGACACAAATAAGAGGAAGCAAAGCACAAAACCACAGACAGCGAGAGACAAGAAGAGCGCAAAAGCAAGGGAAATTGGGTTGAGAATTGATAGAAAGCTTCAACGACGCAGCGGCGATGGCGGCGGCGTGCGCAGTCTTTACGCAGCAACGGTCAGTAGAGTCGTGCAACGGTTACAAGGAAATCCGGTCGACCCTGGGTCGGTAGGTAGACCCCGGGTTTCAACTACATTACCAACTGAAGAGGAGCTTTTCATGGATGAAAAACATCCAAAATTAATCTAAATATCATGTTATCTCATCCATGAGGCTTAGCCTTTTACCTTATTAAATTGCAGCTTGCTGTCCAGTGATCTGACATACCTATTAAAGATTTTACTCTCTCTCTCTCCCTCTCTCTCTCCCTCTCTCTCTCTAGCTATTCAAAGCTGCATGGATGACAAAAAACTTCCACCCCTTAGACTGGCTTGGAGACCCACCTCCCATTTTCATTTCTAAATTCTAATCTGTTATTAATTGTTGTTGGTAGCTTAATTACAATTTGCATTAATTAATTAATTAATTAGGCACTTTGTTATTCAAGTAAAGAATTCACATGAGTATTTTATTTATCTATTTCCAATTCTTCCTTTGTTTTTTTCTAGTGCTTTTTAAAATTCTAATAAAGTTTGGCAGGCTTACAGCAAACAAATGGGAAAAGATTTAGTTTTGTATTACTTATCCAATGACTAATAAGGGTCTCTTTCCATTAGGCCACACTGATCACACAAATTCTGCCCCTGACAACTTTTCATTACATCTTTCCATGAAAATGTGATAGCTCTTATCACAGTTGTCTCATCGCTCCATAGCTCAAGCATTGCCAAAAATGCAGACCTATGAAGGCTGTATATCTTAAGGAAACCCTTCAATCGCTGGAAGATGACACTTAGTCATCATTCAATTATGAGAACATATGTTCCTTCTAAAGTTCCTTACAATGTTGCTGCTTGGAATTTTTCATTGAAAGTGTTGTAAACGTTCCACAACAATAACTAATTGTAATGTTCACAAGAGTTGCAATTCTGAAATGGACATTGACTGTTAATGCAGCAAAGATTTCAGTCGCTTTTCATTACCTTGCTGTCATCACAATATCTCTGGGTTTGTCAATTAAGTGTAACCGACTGAATGAATTAATTGTTCACCATGTAGGGCAAGAAACAAAACAAAGAGAAGAGACATTTATTTTATCAATAATACGCAACTTAGTCGCTCTTCACCATGTAAGGAAAATTCCAAGCAAGACAACAAAGAGTGGAGACAAAGTTTTCTTTTTTTAACATATTAAATTTTACCACTGAAGGGGAGGAGACATGAGACTATCACACTACTCTCACACTAATTAGCTTTCAGTTTGTATCAAAGTTTTTCCCATATAAAGTTTTTCATATAAGTCTCAACCTTATTATTTGTCACATTCTGAAGTGTGAGATTGCAATCACAACAACTTAGTAGATATAAGAGCCCAAAGTGCCTTGAGACTAGTATATAGTCTACAGTGATTCTCCACCAAAACAAGTTTGTACCCAAGTTGGTATCTAAGGCTTCCTAAGTTGGGAAGAGGCTCTCATTTACACTAGATTTGGGGAGTGTCAAACTGCCAGCTCTGGCTTTGCACTCAAGCTTTCCCTAAGCCCTAGTGAAGAAGGGTCAAAGAGACTCCCATAAGTCTTACCAGCTTCAACTATTGTCATATTTTGATGATGTATTTCGCATTCAAGCTTTTGCAATGTTACTCACCCACTGGGCATTAAGAAAATGACTGTCTTCTCTTGCTTCTATCATGCCCATCATTATCTTCTGATATGGTAAATGTGCAAAGTTATCAAAAATTTCCCAAATAACATTGGTTTGAACACTCAGTTATATTATCATCTTTCAACCCCATCTAATGCTTTGTTTGTCTGTACCTTGAAAGCTCCCTTGAATGCTGAACAAGTTGTTTGAATTGGACCCTGGGAATGCCACAAGCTATGACATGCTAGTATCATACATTTCTGCTGCTTTTGCCAATAGAGAACTCAGTGCAAGTGCTCAAAGTCAAGAGAAGAAACCTGTTGTGAAAAAACAGACTCATGACAATTTATGCACTAGCTTTGTAAATCTGCAGGATAGTCCGTTTTCCTACTTCATTGAATATATTTGTCTCACATTTGAACTAAAAAGTGTCTTGAGAATTGAGCTCCACCAAACCCATGAGGCAGAAAACAGAAAGCTCACAGATCATGTTGAAAATGGGACCATGAAATCTAAGTTCCACATTGTGCTCCACCAAACCTATGAGGAACATTACTTTCACAATCAGCAAGCTTGCATATTGTGTTGAAAATGGAACCATGGAAAAGATTCACTTCACCTCCAAAAACAAAACTGATTAATTCCCCTCCATTCATTTCCATCACATGCATCAATGCCTAAGAGATCCAACTTTCACATTAAGAGCTCATCATTCACATAGAGAAAGAGTTGCTATAGGAGCAAAGAGCCGTGAAGGGATGAGATAAAAAGTGGAGTACAAGATGGAACTTCAAGGGAAAGACCAGACCTCCCCCATATGTCTGAACCGTAGGACAATGGTGAACAAGCCCAGTTCATCTATATGGACTTGGGAATGTAATTCACATGGATGAACTACTTACATGTGAACCAAGGGATTCCCCCCTACCTGTAGTTATCCCCTTGAACAGCCCAATGCAAGCAACTTTCTTCTTGCTTGGACCGAAGGTTAGATCACAAAACTTGATTGAAACATGACATCACTAGCAGACAGATCTGTGACAGTACCAGCTGAACAACTGTCAAAATACTTTCAAGTTCATGTCTCAAGTTCAGTTGGGTACTTACACTGACTTTTGATCCCAACAGTTGCGTGTTTGCAATATTGAGGTGTTCTCCACTGGTACACATGGCACACAAAGCAGTTGATGTATCCCAAGTCTGTATGGTCTTAAAAATCAGTGCAGATTGGTCATAAGGAAAAAACAATACTTGGATGACAAGAACTTGCTGAATTTGTTGGCTTTGCTATTATAACTGCACAAACAAACTACATATCTACTTTGAAAATGGAGAAACACTAGTCACAAAATAGACCTACAAAACTCATCCAGCCTCAGGTAAAACCTCTATTGTGGAGGACAGGACAGGCCATACAATCGATGATACAAGTAGTGGAAGACTTCTAGATCTTGGCTCTATTCAATACAGAAGGCCCATCTGCAAGAATCCTCTCATATACATTCCTGATCTTAAGCCCAGCAATTGTTTGAAACAACCCAGTGCCATTGTTGCTTCCAGGGAAATCACCATGCTTCAGCATCTGTTGAGTGATTTCTCCATAGAACCTAGTGGAGATGTTGCTGAGATGACTTTCCACATATATCAACTCATCGAGCTTATCAAACTGGCCATCCATCTCCAGCACAGATACCTGCTCAACACCATGCCAGACATGTCACTTGTAAATAGCTCGCCCATCTGACATTCAGACTCTCCAGATTCTGAAACTTAGCAGTGCCTAATTCTGCACGAAGCCACTCATCTGAGCTGCTCACAGGGCAGAACTTTCTGCTTTTCCCTGGGTTGTTCCAAATTAGAAATGCTGTTTCCAACTGCTACTACAGTCTTTGCATCTCCATGCAAAGAAAAACAAATGAGAGTTCAAATGTAACAATCATGTAGAACCAGGTTACACAGTACCTCATTGCCATAGTACGTATCTGGTCCATAAAAGAACTTGATGCCTGGATAAGAGCATGTGAGTTTGCGACCGCAAGGAATCCAATTAATGGTTGAACCTTCGTCAAAGAGATATACAGGCTCAAAGTATTTTACACCCTCCTTCATCACCATGCGCACACGCAGCACTTTACCCTCATTATCATCTGGGATCAACTGGGTTGGCAACACTTGAATCACAGCATCTGCATACTGCTTCTGTGGATCTGTACACATAACACAAATGCATGAACTATGCACATTTCTGCCGGTGATAGCCTGGCACTGAAAATATGCCCAAAACCTGAGTCTGATTTTCAATGATCCCAGCATGTAAGCACTGAGCAGGCAGTAAATATGGGACAAAGCACATTGACTGCATACCAATGTAGGCATCAAAATCAGGCTTCCGGGCCCTAATGCTTGCCTTAATGCTCTCCAGGCTGTGTCCTCGCTCAGCCATATCACGCTGAGATATATGCATCCAACATGTGTGTTATGATTGTATTCACAGAAAATGCAGATAAACAGCATAATTTGCACCTGAGAAACTACAAGGCTGAATATACTAGCAATTGGAGGATATGATCATGACACTTTAAGCGGCCACTTTTGTCATCCAAATACCCAGGCCAAAGACAGACTCTCTGCTTCATGCTCCACAACCCCTAGAAGGGATGGCCTGTCAGATAATTTAGACGGTTGCTAAGGAAAGAAGTCTGAAGGACTGGAACTCTGTGGAACTCTTTGGACAAGGAGGTGCTCAACTGCTATAAGGTAGAATTGGGGAAGCTTGTCAAACCTGGATTTTCCAAGCAAATTTGACATCGTCACTGATGTCCAAATAGATGCTGAAATCGAGTAGAGACCTCACTCTCTCGTCGTACCTGTCCAACATCAACACGGCGTCCATTATTTCACATGATTGGACCGAAAGTAGAACAACATTAGCAAATTCGTAGCAGCAACAGGAGGGCACGATAATAAGACAACCGCAGAGACTTGATATCACAATAACGTAAACTGAAATACGCGGCCATGATGATGGACGGTCAAGCCCTGAAAATAGATTTCAGACCTGCGACGGCAGGCTAATTGCTGAAGTCTTTTTGCATTATGACTTCAACGGATCATACCGCATCCGGCAGATGGCAGTATTGCAGTTGCTGGAGTTTTGATCCTGTTATGAATCTCCTCAATTGTAATCACCTTGCAAGAATTCGAAGTCTTTCGAGCGAGCTTTGGAGCGCAATAGATACAGAGGATAACATTTTCACAAATGCCGTAATTCTTTTAAGGTTCGACAATCTAACAGGACTCCGCATGTAAAATTTGGAAAAAAAAAGTCACCATGGCGAGGAGAATCAAGGATGCTGGCACTCACATGGGATGAAGCCCCTCGATGACGAGAATCTTGGGAGGAAGGATAGTCTCAGGCGGATCCAGGAGACCAGACACATGGTTGTAAATCGGTTTCTCGACGGATTTGCCTTCCTTGAGTGCCTTCACCTGCTCGTACATGAGATCGAAATTGTTGGCTCTGGGATCCAAAGCGGTCACTGCCTTCTCCTTGCGTCCATATCTATCCAGCGAGTGGTAGTCATCCAAGCAGATGACCGTGGTAGTATCGCTAATTAGAGTATTGGAATCGGGATTCCCTCCCCTCGGCGGTGTAGCCGCACCTCCAAAAATGCTCGTCAACCTCCGCATGAACGTACTCTTCCCGCAACCAGAATCAGCCGCCAAGCCAATCACCACTGTCTTCTTCACCGGTGCCACCTTACAAGTGACCACAAACGCACGCCGCCGTCCCAGTCCGAATCCTCCTCCTCTCCCGCCACTGCTACAACAATGACCATTCACACGCATCGTCAACGTTCTTAGACTCTCCGCATGCGTACCACTACTCGCCAGACCACTCTGTTGTCCATGGAAATGCGACTGAAGCTGCAATTGGCTCAGAGGAGAAGAAGAAGAAGAAGAAGAAGTGGCTGCTGCTGCTGCTGAAGTACATGCCATGGCTGCAGAATTCAGAAAGGTGATCTGAGAGAGACAGAGACAGAGACACTCGAGTTATTACAGAAAAGCGCGATGGCACTTGCAAAGGACTGGCGATGGCGCAAAGGACTGGACTGACTGACAGCAGCGGCAGCAGCAGCAGCAGCGCTCCACCCCACTCCCACACCCTTATCCCCAGCCTTACCAAATCTAGGGCCGGGCGGGGCTGGTGCGAGAGTCCCAGCCCGTTCCCGTGATTGGTCAGTCACGATAACACGCAACGAGGTACCTATGGCCATCGTCTCCCGTGTTTCGGGCAACGATAATCGTGTATACCCAATCAGGTGGAGCCACGTGCCAATTAGGGCACCTGGAATACCCACCCCCATTCATCACTATTTATTTACTTACTTATTTAATTATTTCCTTTGGAATGCAATATTCCTAGGAAATCCAAGATATATCATATATGGGTATTTATTTTATATTTCAATATGGAATCTGGATTGGACTTTAAATGTAATATATTTTGTATTTTAAAAGTAACGTTCCAACTCTAACTTGTACATGCAATTTTTTCAAGAGTTTTTAATGTCAAGTCTTCAACCCCTTTGGTCTAATGATGGTGTTATTATTCCCTTTGATATAACACATGAATTATTAAATTACTTGTGCTATGGTGAGAACTTCATGACAACAATATCTATAGACTTGGGGAAATTCCAATGGGTTTTTACATTTAATTATATTTAATTATCTTTTTAAATTTATGTAATAAAAATAGTTGTGTATGTTTATATATGTCATTCATACCTACTTACAAACCTACCTAGTAGTTGTTTGGACCTATAGAAAAGCCTACATATGACCCTTTTGTGCCTACCTTTTTCCCTCTACCTCCTATTCTTTCCTAAGTCTTTTCATGTTTCATTATCTTTTTCTCAATGTCTTTGTAGCTCTCTTTGTTTTCCCTTTCCAATCTATACATATGCAAAGAAATGCAAGACTTTGTGGAAAGCTTTATTCTTTCATCTTCATGAGGCATTTATAAGGTTATTGGGTTACCACTTAAAACATATTCAAAGATTTGGATCCCTAACAAGTAGTGTGCTTGGGCATTGCCAAAGTGGCAAGCATCGCATGTGCATAGCTTGTGGTCGCTTCTTGTCAAGTCAAGATTAACGAGGAGGAAGAAGTTTGCAAAAGAAAAGAAGGTTGAGATCAACATTGTTTTTGCTTAAGTAAGGTCGTACTAATTTTGCATTCTTCTTTAATCTTGCTTCATCATCTTCAAATTTTTGCATATTCATTGATGTGGGTGTGTTTTTTTCTTTTTCTTTTTCTTGGGTGCATTTTCAATTCAAATATTCCAATATCTTGAATTGTTGTTTTCCTGCATTTTCAATGCCAATATTCATTCTCTTGGATTATTTTTGTCGGTGGTTTTTTTGGGCATTTTTTAGTTCAATATTCATTTTTTTGGAATGTTATTTTTATGCATTCTCAAGTCTAGTATTCACAAGTATTTTATCTTTTTTTACATTCTCAATTTTAGTAATCTCTTTCTTAGATTGATGCTTTTTTGCATTCTTAATTCCAATTGTATCAGGTCAATTTGTTGGTTACAAGAATCATCATGCATTGGATTCATGACTTTGATTTTGTTGTCAATTAATTCATAGGTTTGTAGCTTTTGCATATGGATGTCATGCATTTAAAACATGTTTGAAGCATGTATAAGTAAATTTTCATCCAACATGAAAGTGGATGAAAT
>Ga0116231_10008388_pt1 | contig 18170 bp, 10 predicted proteins | sample S1TSphgellanicum_2_FD_89695 | JGI IMG/M metagenome (GOLD analysis project Ga0116231, IMG submission 89695) | Host-associated microbial communities from peat moss isolated from Minnesota, USA - S1T2_Fd - Sphagnum magellanicum MG | ecosystem: Host-associated > Plants > Peat moss > Unclassified...
ACCCCCTCACCCTACTTCATAAATTCCCAGCGTTCTTGCTACTTGCCAACTACTAATACTAGACCAATGTTTTGTCGCACACCATGAACTCTGGTGTTTGTTTTTTCTTTCCCCAGCCTTCTAGAGATTTCTCATCCATATTTCCGCCAGTAAGGTTCCAAAACTATGGTTTATCAACTCTTTGCTGCAGAAAAGAACTAACCCAACTAATATCGTATTTCAGACAACTAAACCCCCCCCCCTCACACCTTGTGCACACTCATCAACCCCTATTCTAACACAAAGTTGTTAAACCCCCCTAATAACTTCACCACATTCACATATTCCTAACCCAATCTTTAAATATTGAGACTACTAGCCATGGCCATGTCGGTAGAGCTCACAAGGATTTGTAAGTATTTTATGTGTGTATTAGGGAGCACTTATGGAATAATGACAACATGTACATCTTGTTTGTGTGCACAATGAGCACCTATGGATTCATGCTCGAACTTATAAGTGTTTTATGTGTTTAGTTAATGATTATAAGTGGACTAATGAGGACTTGTAGGTGTTTTATGTTTGTATTAAATAACATTAATGGACTAATGAGGATTATTAAATGTTTTATGTGTCTAGTTAGTGATTATAGTTGGATTAATGAAAACTTGAAAGTGTTTCATGGGAGTATTGGTGAACACCCATGGACTGATGGGGACCTAAAAGTTTGTTAAGTGGATATGTGAACACTTTTGGATTCTAGCAAGGATTACAAAGTGCATTATAGTGTGTGTTGGTGGTCAATCATGGATTCATGATCATTTTGAATATGGTATAATGATTTAGTGATATAATGGAAAGTAATATTGATAATCATTGAGTATTCACAACCATCCACACATACATGTGACTATTTAATGCCCATCATTGATCTAATACTTAAGGGAATTGACCAATGTGGACATTTGAGACTTCTATTACTATAGGTTGCATAGTCATTATTTGAATACTAATGGCGTTTAGAACTTTAGGTTCTGAAAATGAGTTTGATTTTAATGTTTTGAGATGACAGTTTTTAGAAAATAGACATGTGGTTCATAATAATTTACAATTTGTAAGTAGGTTCTAGTTTTTTGACCTATTGCACATGGTGGCTATAGATGGAGTTTTATTTGTGTTTCTAGAGAATGCATCCATTGATAATCATTGGTAAGCAAGCATTTGATTTATTATGTCTTTATTGGGTCAAGAAAATGAAAGATCGTGATGTGTGTTGCTACATTTACCATGTAGAGATGGAGGAGTTAAGAATGGGATTCAATCACATGAGGTAGAAATTTGGACTACATTTAGAAATTCATTATGAATGTGAAGAAATTTGTGGACCTGATCTGGACTCCCCTGGTAGTTGTTTAAATTCACATGCCATTTATCCAAGTGTAATTGCATTGTGGAAAACCTTTGTCTATCCTAAAGATCCCCTTTCTAGGAGGCATGCCCGAGATCATATGTTTAGGACATGTGACAATTGTGGTGTGGATAATCTAACACTTTGTCTAGATGAGGAAAAAGGCACCTCATCTGCTATAAAATCTTGGAAACAATTTAGCATGGAGAAGATTGTCAACAAGAAAGGTGAGGAAAAGAAAAAATTAAAACTGATGCATATGGAAATTAATTCTAGGAAGCTCATTTAGTATTTCAAGCCCAAGTTATAATATTTTGTATGACACAATTTTATTGCAAGGTGCTAGGATCAACAATTCAGAAACTACTTTCATCATTTCCCAGATGACGCTATGGTGTCAATGATTGATTTTGTTAAAAACTATAGCTTTGAGATCCAAAATAAAATGCAGTTTATACATTGGCATAACTATTAATGCACAATACTTGTGCATATTTGTTGGATGTGGAATCCAAACCTAAACCCAAATGATGAAAATATAAACAATATCACGAGGCACCACTTTTACATTTTTGATGATAAAAATCACTATCTATTTTTACATTAGGAGACATAGTGAAAGATGGGTTCAAGCCCAAACAACACCATATATGGTCTAATGGATATGGCTTTCAATTCAAAAGAAAAATACCTTTCTATTTTGTGAATCATTATCCTTATTTAATGGGTGGATGCAATTGTATGTGGAAATTTTTTGGTTCATGCCCTGGAAAAGGTCCTCATGATGGGGCTAGTGCAATCTTGAAAAGGTTCATTAGGTAGGTTCAACTTGATGTAAAAGGGCGTCAACTTCAAAATGTAAAACAAGTGGTCAACTTGTTTTGTAGTGGTTTGAATACATGACTAGAAACATCTTATTCAAAGGAACATAGGTCAATCATGCACCTTCTAGCATGTAAAGACAACAAATGTGGACTGAATGACTAAGTACACAACTAATTCCATAAAGGGGACGAGGGATGTGCAACCCATTTGGTTTCTTCGGTCCGCGGACTTGAATAAGTTATTAAAAAAAAGCTTAACATGTTTTTATTGTTTTTGTATGGATTTTAATTTCTCAGCATGTAAGAATTTGCCCTAGACTAACCACTAAGAGGTTGAGGTACTAATCCCTAATAGTGTGGGGTATATAAATGCTTTGATTTTTAGGTTCAAATCAACACTTGTAAAGGAAGAGGTGATCTATTTGAGTCTCCCTTGAGAACCTAGTTTCTTTTCTTAGTTTTTCATTGTTGGTTGGGCCATTAGATCCTCCATCATCTTTGTCAACGGGTGTAAGAACCTTGTGTGATGATGTTTTTCATGACCAATTCTTAATGGAAGTGTTAACAAAGGTTGATAGTAGGGCATATTAACTTGGACATGGAAAAAGATGTCAACTTTAACATCATTTCATTGTTAAAAAAATTAGGTCTAGTTTTTTGCGTTTAAAAAGACATTAGAAGGATTTTTTAAATAGACTATGTGTTTGTTGATTTTAGTACGCCATAATATGCTTTCACCTATAATGTTTACCTTAAAGTGTATGGTGGCATGTAGGAACATAAGAGCATGGTTTAAGTGCAAAATGGTAAATTCATTTTTTAAAAACCATCTTCACTTTCTCAAGAAAAATGAAAATTTTCACATCTTACACAATCTATATGTTGGGAAGGATATTTTTTGTTGTAGAAATTTGAAGACTTGATTCAAATTTAGCCCATTAGTCCTAGAAGAATTTTTCATACTTTAACATGTTTAATCATTTGAAATATTTCTTCATCCATGGCATTTTGTTGTGGCCTTAGTGTTTGCTCCGATTTCATTGTTATCATTTTATCTGGTAGTGTTCGAAAAAGCCAATATGGTAGATAGATGTGTAAGCCTTATTGCTTTTGGATGCTACCACACCATTGACAATTGAAATTTTGAACAACTTACACTTTAAATGGTTTTTTTTTTTTTTTCCCTTTTCAATTACCTAATTGGAGGAAATGCAAAATACATATGGTATGTCCCAAAAAAAAAAAATTATCACATGATCTTACTATGTTTAACTCCATCCTCATGATTCCTCACAACTTCAAGTACTATATATATAAATTTGATGCCAAAAAATTTATAATTAAATTTAAGGTGACTTAATTATGTGCATATTAAAAAATTAGATAATAATAAGTTGAGAAAAAAAAAAGATTCGTTCACATAACAACCCAAAACAATACCTTGTTTAATGTTAGTAATGTAAAATTTTAACATTTAGTGTCCCTTGTGTCACAATTCAAAAGGAATCATTAACAAAATGCTCCCCCTTACTATCCCATAGTTTCACCAATTTGAGATAAAAACCCTAGTTAATCATTGTTTAAAACCCATGTAGCCAATTGATGTTAATAGCAATATGAAATCTCTATTATTTCATTCTACCGAACACATAAGCCTACATTGATCTTTAAACCCTTGCACCTTGTTCTACTATTGATTTCATATTCCATATGCATACCTTCATCATTGAATGTGTCGATTTTGAAACAAGCATGCCCAAGCATCTTTTTCCTTACATTCACCATTCAAACATGTATAAAGCGATGAATGAAAACCAAAACAAAAAAGAATAGAAGAACCACTATACAATACAATATTCTCGTACAAATGTGAAAGACCACAAGGATATGCACTTGTGCAAACCATAATGAATCGAAAACAATAATTTACAAATTGCTCCCCACTTTTCACTAAACAATACACTTTCGTAAAACATACGTGCTATAGAAGATTGCAAAATCAATACAAAACACCCCCACACACAACACCACTCCAAAAATCTCTATTCCCCACACACAAAATGAACACTAAGCAATAACAAATGCTACAAAAGATTACCAAACCTATGCAAAATGCCTCCATGCACAACATCAATCCAAAATTCTCCACCCTCCACATACAAAACAAATACCGAGCAACAACAAATATCTCCCCCCTCCACACACGACAACACCAAGGAAAAACAAACCAATCAGCAACACACAACTCTTGCAACTTCAATAAGTAGAATTAGTAAACCCTCCTTGACAATTGATGCCACAACAAACTTAAAACCCTACACCTAAACTTTAAAAAAACCCAACCAACAATATGTGTAAAAAGAACCTTAGAAAACCTTCAAATAACCCAAACAATACAACCGGTGAAAAACGCCCAAAAATAGACTAAAATACCCCATACCATTTAGTATGAAATTGAATAACATAGTGCATTTTGGGCTCAATCAGGCACTCCATTCAGCAGGGCCCAACAAAGCAACTGAAATCAGGATTCAATACAATTGAAACCCACACACTATGTTGAGATCATCAACACCAACAAAACACTGGAATGGCCAGCCTTTGGTTGACTCTGCCTGTAACGAAGAGGCTATGGAATGACGGAGTTTTCATTAGGGCCCGAATTCTGGGGGAATGATCATTAGGTGTTTATCCCTGAACTGTGAGTTCATTTTGTGAGAACTTCATGGAACATTTGCTATTTGAACTTGCCGTAAAGGGGCAGAGCCATTACAATATGAGATGAGCACCTTGTAGAATCTAATCCAAATAATTTAACCAACAATTTGAAATGTAACACAGTGCACAAGTTTCTGAGAAAAAGAGAATAGTGTGGTTACAGCACAATGCACAGTTTCTGAGAATAAGAGAATAGTGTTGTTAAAGCTCCCCCACCCACCTCGTGATAAGAACTATGCGCAGTCTGTGACTTTGCAGCTGTGAATTACCGAATCAAATTTGCTTCCCCAAAACGATACGGGGCTGATCTGATATGATGGTGCCAATGGCGATGCATCGAGCCGAACTTCCCTCCAATCAAGAACTAGAAGAAGTAGGATGGAATAGGGTTTGGGCCTGTGATCCCCAATCTCAGCCCTGGCTCTTGCTATAACTTAATCTTCATTTGTCAGCACCTCCATCTCCTGCCAGTCTGACCACCCATGTGACTTGAAAATCCCCCCTCTCAGGAACCCTACACACCCAAGAGACTCCCCCCTCCCCTCTTTCATATTTCAAACTACCTCAATGGAAAAGTACCTACTCCTTTTAGTCGAAAGTAAATGACTTGCTACTAGGTGCGTGCAAACGGGTGTTGTGCGGGTATATAGGGTGCAACCTAAGTATATAGTTGACGAGTACTGGTGTCTTTGACGAACATGCCAGTCGGGTATCACCCGAAGCAATACTGGGCTTACACCAGTACCAGCCTGATATGGGACCTGAGGTAATACCAGGCTTATACCTGCCATATGCCGAGCGAACATCAGCCATGGACCTAATACCAGTACCAGACTGGTATGAAAGTTTTTAAAAAAGAAGTACTCAATACCCATACCTGGCAGGTATTGACAAAAGAAAAAAATAAAATCCCAGATACCAGGACCCGTCTGGTATGTTCAAAAGTTGATACCCACACAACACTTGTGCAAACCAGCTGCCTGCAGAGCAGTTGTCTATGTACTAAGTACTAACCGTCCACATGCATCTACACCTATACTTAACAATCCCAACATGGTTATGATTTACATTCCCTAACCACTTACCTATGACACTTATTACCCACTTATGTAAAAACCTATTGAGAAATATAATTTCTAGTGTATTTGGAGGCAACCTTATAGAGTGGAATTGTTCACCTGCTCCCATAGGCATTTTGTTTTCCAAAAAGACAACCTTTTTTTTTCTTTTTTTTTTTCATTTATTCCAGTGATACTTACAAGGTATCCAAAAAATAAAATCTCATAAGTTTTAATGATTGGTAATGCCAAAGGAGCAGGGCATTCTCAGTCAGCTGCCCCGCTCCTTTGGTGTTGCCCTGCACATAAGTAGTCACCCAGGGGCCACAGTGAACCAGCACCCACCAGCACACCATGAAGGATGGATGGGAAGTGGTCAGGAAACTATTTTCTGTTGGGTTCCAGTTGCCTAGCTAACCGTGGTGGTTAGCTCAATGCATTTTTTACTACCTATTTACTAATAACCCACAAGTGGGTTGTTAGTAGATAGGTAGTAAAATCATCCTTTACCTAAGTATAAACCATCTACTTACCTAGTAATTACCTATTTACCTATATGCAAACCTATTTCTTACAAAATTGATTACCAAGGTGAAATCAAATATTAACTCAGGTTCGCAGGGTACTAGGTGAGAAGGGTAGTAGGTGGGAGGGTAGTATACAGGTCATGGTTGGGGGGAAAAAATGACCCAAAAAACATGACCAAGCAAAAACAAAGATCAAAGTGAGCATAAAAAAGAGTTGACTGTTGTGCAATGTGGGTTAACACAAGTTGTCCGAAATCGCATGAGAAAATGCAGCCCATCCCATGGACAAAACAGTCAACAGGTTCGTTCGTGAGTGCAAGTTCACTCTGGCTCTACCTAGGTACCCTTTTCTTTCACAGTACTAAGTCTTTATCTCTTAGCAAAACCTTTATATATTTTGGCAAAACCTCAACCTATTAGCAAAACCTTTTTATTTCTTGGGCAAAAAAAATAAAATTTTTTAACAAAAATTTTATACATTTTTGGTCAAACCTCTATATTTTGGCAAAACTTATATATATTTTGACCAAACCTTTATCACTTCTTGATTAAATTTTTATCTTTGAGCAAATTTTTTATCTTTTCTTGGTTAAACCTTTATCTTTTGGCAAAATTTTCAATTTTTCTTAGCTAAAACCCTATCATTGGGTAAAACCTTTATATATTCTTAATTAAATTTTTATCTTTTCCCAAAAGCTTTATCTCTTCTTGACTAAACTTTTACTTCTTAGCAAAATTTTTATATCTTTGTGGCTAAATCATTACCTTTTGGCAAAACCTCCCTCTTATTGGTTAAACCTTTACCTCTTCACAAAATCTTTATAGCTTTTTGAATAAACCTCTAACTTAATTAAACCTTTTCTTCTCAACAAAACTTTTATATCTTCTCGGCAAAACCTTCATCTATTATTCGTTGAACCTTTACTTCTTAGAAAAACCTTTGATATATATTTGATTAAGCTTTTACGTTTTGATAAAACCTCTTTTTTTTCTTGGTTAAACTTTTACCTCTCAACAAGATTTTTATATTTTCTTGGCAAAACATGTACCTTTTGACAAAAACTTTATATTTTCCTTGGTAAACCTCTAATTTAAGAAAAAACCTTCATATCTTCTTAAATAAACTTTTACATTTTGACAAAACCTTTATTTTACTTAGCAAAACCTCTACCTTTACACAAAATCTTTATCTGTTTTTGGCAAAACCTTTACATCTCAGCAAAACCTTTATCTTTTCTTCATTAAACTTCTATATGTCATCAAAACTTCTTTGTTTATTGGATAAACTTTTGCATGTTAACAAAACCTCTATATTTTTTTGCTTAAATATTTATCTTTAGGCAAAACTTTTATCTTTTCATAGCTAATTATTTACCTTTTAGCAAACCTTCTATCAACCTAAGGCATGTATGACCAATGGGTCAAACTTGTAATGAATTAGGAATTTTTTTAATGTTAATATTGGATTAACTTATAATTTCTAGCATTATGAGTAAAAATATGTAATGTAAATGGGGTTATTGTATTTTTTTTTCCATTGGTTGCAATTAAATCTACATCAAAATTAAGATATTTCATTTTGTTAAGTACGTTTGGTCAAAGCCTACCAATGCTATGACTATTCATTTTGGGATATGCCCCTAATGTTAATATTACATTCACAAATCCCATTTCCTTATGCAATACCTACATTTTTGTGAGCTTACATTATCATTTGAGGTGTAAAGATAATTGGTGTGAATGAAACAATGTTTTTATAATAATAGCTTGTTAAATATTGGAAAGAACCAAATATTACGTCACTATTACAACTATGAAAACAATATTAGATTTTCCCTTCGTAATGATTTTTAGTAATTTATTTGAATATATTGTAATTAGAATAAATTGAAATTTCTTGACCATAAATAATGGTTAGCAAAAATAAATATCTATCTATGAAGCAAGGTAGTTTCTTTTGTTTTGTCACATTGAGATCTTAGAAACCTTAGTGCATGTTGCACTCTTGGTATCTTCAAAAAGTTCTTGATGAGTAGGGGTGTACCAACTTGGTTTGAGATTGTTTGGAGGTATGGTGTGGAAGCTATTGATTATTGAACCATTTTTTCAATGACAAATAAATAAAATCGAAACTAAAATCTATGTTGGAATCTAGGGGCATTTTTGGTGTTTCTAAAAAGCACACATCAGGTCAGATTTAATAGAGTTTATTTCACAATTTTCAGAGCTAGGGTGTGCATGATATTGATTTTTCAGTGGATTTTGTTGTTGGAATTCAAACAAATTGCAAAAATTGGGTTTGGAATGAAAAATTAGTTCAGTCCTCAATGCATTCACATTTAGGCCAACATCACATGTTACACTAGTGTATTGTGATACCACAAATTTTTATTGTGATTGTGATATCATAATACAATATTATTTTTTATGTTAATTTTATTACTTTTAAATATCTCAAATTTTCAAAAGATATTTTTCTTCAAAAACCTAATTTTTTGAAGGAAAAACCAAATTTTTGACAATAGGAAGCAAATATTGCATCTTCAAACAATTTTATTTATTTTTGTTTGTTGAAGCTACTATATTATATTAGTTTTCAATGAAAAAAAAATGTAAACACGTGTATGGACTATGTAGTAAACCTAAACCATTTTGGTCCACTACCCACTTACCTATTCATCACTCCATTCAAGCCTATAATCATGAAGGAATGTACAAATAACCAAATTTAGGTATTGCATGGCATGTTTCATAACCGATTTATGCAATATCCAAGGGCTTGATGAAAATATATGCTAACACCTAGATGTGGGTATTGCACTTGGGCTCAATATTTTTGACAACTCCATTTCGATTTTGGCCTATTTAATGCATGATGTACAATTAGGCAAAAATGAATATAGTCATTTTTTGGAATGTTAGGGAAATGTGCTATACTTTTAGGACATTAATTATTTCTTCCAACCCACTCTCTAGATATTAAATAAAATCTAAGAGTAATATATTTTGGTAGGATCATGAGCTTTGTTCAATTAGACATATATAGAGCAAGTTCAAGTCATTTGTTCTCTTTTGAAGGGAAGTGGAAACAAATCTCAATATGAAAGGTGAAAGCAATACTTCCTTTGCCTCATTGAGGTTTTTTATTTCAATAAGTTTCAAAAAAATTTATGATTAGGTCTTCATTAAAACAAATTATTTTGACACATTTATATCATTTTTAATTTATTAAAGTAATTGCCACCAATACACTTACCATTTTTAAGGTTTGATTTGTTTAATGTTTTGATAAATTAGAGTTTGTAGACATGTGAAGGTAATGCATGTTTAATTGTGTTCTCATTTTAACAAAAAAATAGCTTGCTTTTTTAGTTCATAATTATTTCGCCCTGATAGGAAATGTGGGGTGTTATGTTTGTAGATTCTGAAGAGGCACATTGAAAGTTGGATCTCCTTTTAAAGAAAACAAAAACAACTTTTAATATAGAAGGTAAGAGTAACTTTTACTATTTGCTCCATTAAGGACTTTCAATTTCATGATTTTAACATAGATATATATGATTGTTTGTTTATGAAAGTAATTGACACCAATGCACATACCACTTGTAGGGTTTAAGTTGTGTATCGGTATGGAAGGTTTTAGACATGTGAGGTAATGTATGTTTAACCATGATCAAGCTTGAATATTTATGCAAGTAGAACATTTTTTGTATTAAGGTCATAATGATTGAACTTCATTAAGAAAGGTGGGGTGGTATTCTTGTAGATCAAAGAACCACATTGAAAATTGGATCCAACTTGAAAAACAATGAAAATAATTTTCAATTAAAAAGGTACAAATTTGATTTTGCATCAATAAAGGTTTTATTTGCATGAGGTTTCATTGTTTTCTAGAATTATTTCTTCATAAAGTTCTTCTCAAAAAATAAATTGTGCAATTCTATACAATTATTTATTTATTAAAGCAATTGTTAACAATGCACATCCCAATTGTAAGGTTTAGATTGTGTATTAGCATGGAAGATTACATTTACAAACATGTGGAGGTAATGCATGTTTTATCTGTGCTTATGAGTTTTGACATGGGTTCCTTTCCTATATGGCACATTTTGGATAATCATAATCATGGGATGAACTCCAAAGTCTTAAAATATAGAGGTCCAAAACCTTACAAGTCACCATATTCAAATGTGGATTTGGTGTGGAAGAAGGGTGAGTGTCATGGACATACAAACAAGATCTCCATTGAATGTGTGTATATGCCACATGCACATGTTCATGGATTCTTGGGAGGTGAACGAAGTGATTTGCATACCCCAGTAAAATGGAACATTTTCAAAAATGTGCCGCATTTCCCATCAAGCAGTTGTACATACGACCCGAAGTTGTGGAATTATCCTTTACACACACACCCAAGTAAATGACAAACCCACACATGGCCAACATGATCCCAAACTGATGGCCCACATGTCACAATATGCTCCACGAATGTCTCAAGCTCTTAAGGATCATATTTGGACCCAATTAAGCTTGGGTCACATTGTTAAACAAATATATGACAAACACAAGGCAATTTGGTGGGCATGGGTCAATGTGGGAGAAGCCATGACATGAGATGATTTTATTGGGCAACAAGATATTGCCATTTGGATTAGTAGCATAAGATAGGAAATTGACATTTACACAAAAAAAATGGCCATTTCTATTCAAACATGGGCATTCAATCACCTAAAGAATGTTTTTAATTTCCAATATGTGGGTGAAATAAATGGGGTTAATATTCCTTTCACAATTGGGATCCAAACTCCTATGCAATTGCAATTTATGATCTTGTGTGGCCACAATGGGGTGATTTCAATGGATGCCACATTTGGCACCAATGATGTGAAATTTCATTTGTTCACATTAATGGTTTTTTACGCACATTACACTAGAGTGTTGGTGGCTTGGATTATCACAAGTCGACAAAAATCTGAAAATTTAGTGGAATGGTTATTCCACTTATGGCAAAACATTTATCACACATGCTCAACTTGTGTGATAAATTTTTATCGAAACCCTCTTGTTTAATTGTCGATGATGCCCCAAAAGAATTGTGTGCACTACAATGAATCATAAATGCCCTCCATCATTCATTTATGTATTCAAGTGTTCTAATATGCATGATTTGAATTTCAAGTAAAATGTTGACCATTTGTTTTGTATGCCTATAATATAGGATTATGTGGAGTTGGGACAATGTGCCCATTTTCTTTTGCACATGGAATGTCTTGAAGGCATGGTGCTTATGGTCAATGGAACAAATCAAGGATAAATTAAAGAATTGTGGCTTGTAATATTCAATGACCTCCATGAGGTCATGTACACGTTCATAAACCTGTCGTAGGAGAAAGAAGGTGGTTGCTTTGAATGACATAGGCCCAATGAATCATGGACACGATATTTTTGGGTTTATTGTTGTCAATTTGGTATGTTAATGCATTTTCAATATTGGGCTGTTATTATTGATTATCTTTCATATCCAAGTTTTTTCATTCCTTGAGTCATTTCGAAAACAGCCCAATTTGTATCCTTTCATGCATTGTGTGTGTTGCTATAGAATTGTGGATGATTGGTTTTTGACGAGTATTGCATTCCAACCAAAATACACAAGTGAATATAAAGTCTTATCATGGGGCATTGAAATGCTAGTTTTCCCTTGAAACAAAGGGACTAATAGGGTGACGCATTGATTGGTTAATATGGAGGCTAACCACAACAATAACACGGCATTACATGCACATGATGGAAATCAATAAATGAGGTTTTATGAAAAATAAAGTTGTGAAATGCATTGTTAAAGCAAACATTGAAAAGGCGACATTAATCCTATGGGTCCACCCATGTTTTCCATTGGGATGTTGTTGACTCCAAACCATCCAAATTCCATCATCCTCATCCCCTTTCATTGAATATGCATCTTGCACATGTGAATGAACAATTTGTGGGAATTTGTGCAAACATCAAGTTCTTGTTCTCTTAATTAATATTAATTTTACCAAGGAAAATATCATAGAATATTGTAGAACATGGTTTGGATCTAATCATGGAGGTTTGCAAACCATTTTTACAAACCTGGGGTATTTGCAACTTGATGATGGAGCCTCAAATGATGAAGGTAATGAAAATACTCAAGTTGAAGAGCCAAGAATCATTGACATTAGTGGGTTCATGACCACGAATGTCAACATCCTTGATACAAATGACATTTTAAACATAATTAGTGAGCTTGAAAATTCACTTGCACCCATGGAAAAAAACATTATTTCAATTACAAGACACAATGCAAGAGATCATCAATGAATGCAAAGGTGGTGGAATCTAACTATGTGGCCATCCCACACCATCATTGAAAGTTGTTGCATTGAATATTTGAAACATTCAACTTACTCGAACCAAAGAATCATTACACCTAGGAATGGTCTTTCACTATGTGAATGATGGCATGGGTAATTCAATTAATCAAATGAAAGATTGACACATGAATCCATGTTCAAGCATACAAACACCATAAAAAGAGAGATCATGAATAGATAATGCTCAAAGTGTTGAATACATGATGGGTATCCATGACACCAAATGAAACCCCCTATCCACACACCAATATAATAGTATAGGAATGGTTGTTTGGAATTGCAATGTCACTATTGCTAGTGATAAGTATTAGTGTTCATTTTCTACAATAATATGATACAACAAAATTCGTTGCACCACCTATGAGATTTGATTGGGCTACATTAAATTTACTTGTAGGAAGAACCAATCTATTTTATGATAATTGAGTGCCAATGGAATTTTCAAGCACACTATGTCAAAATAAATGAAGTTGGTTTGTAGACATTATGGGAGTTTTTAAAAACAGAAATCCAAGTATTGTTTATTTGGTGATTTCATAAAAACCTATATGTAGGTATTGCATTTACATAGTGAACGTTTTATAGTTGTATGAAAGTATTGAACGTTTAGTGATTTACATAATGAATGTCATCTTGTTATATAGGTACTTCATTATTGTCCTTCACTTAAGCTATATTTATTAAAATAATAATATGTGAAATTCATATGCAAGTATTGCACTTTTTAGTATTGTACACAATGAAAGATTACAAAAAGAATACAAATTTTGCAAGTTTGGTCATACATAGTGAAGATTTATATTTTGATGCAAGTATTATAAAAAAATCATTGTTCCTCATTTAGGCTATCTTTGTTTGCCAATGTAAATAATACATTAAGTCCATATGTGGGTATTCTAATTAATCTTATGTAAATGAAACACATTTTTGATGTGGGTATTATAATCTTAGTTAAATGCACATAGTAAACCATTGGTTTATAATGTGGGTATTGCATATTGAGTTACATGCACACAATGAATGATGAATTTGTGATGCATGTATTGCATTCATAGGTATATGAACATAGTGAAGTTTAATTCCAAGATGCAAGTATTGCATATTTAGTTATATGCACATAGTGCATGATGATTTCGTGATGCATGTATTGCACTCACAAGTATATGAACACAGTGAAGGTTAATTCCAAGATGCAAGTATTACATATTTAGTTACATGCACACAATGAATGATGGTTTTGTGATGCATGTATTACACTCATAGTTATCTGGACATAATAAAGGTTAATTTCAAGATGTGGGCATTGCAATCTTGGTTATATGTGCACATAATAGATGATGGTTTTGTGATGCATGTATTGCATTCATGATTATATGGACATAGTGAAGGTTAATTCCAAGATGCAAGCATTGTTCTCTCAGTTAAATGCACACAATGAAAGATTAATTTATGATGCGAATATTGCATATTCAATTACATGCACACATTGAATGATGGTTTCATGATGCAAATATTATACTCACAGTTATATGGACAAGGTGAAGGATTGTTTATGATGCAAGTATTGTATTATTTTCATTCCTACTACAAATTGTTATTGAAAATGTACACACATATGTAATAACTTCATATTGAGTGAAAATTATACCTATACAATGGAAAATGGTACAAAACATTAATTGGAATAATGTCTTGGGCAAGCTTTTACAAAAGTTTCATGGGGACAAATGTTACAAAATGGTTGTATGGGGAAACTATTACAAAAATGTATGTGTTAAATAAAGTTTCAAAATTATTTCCTTTATATTGAAGTGTACATTATAAGTTATTAAGCTTTAGATGAAGAACCTTTTCTATTGTCATCATTAATTGAATGCATTTGTCGATAAATTGTTATAGCTTGAGCTACTAAATTCGCATGTTGTGCTACGTACATGGCTTGAGTCTTCAAAGTGAAACAAACTACCTTTATTACAAATTATTCCTTTGTGCTATCATGAATCTTACACATGCAATTTTCAACATTAGTTTTTGCAAAAATCACAACAAGCCCAAAATATTTATAAATATATTAATAACAAAATAATTGCAAACTTATCAACCACGAATCATTTGTGATTCATAGCAAGATACAATTTTTTACATTTCTATTTTTTGCCTTGCCTTGGAGAGCCCATGTTTCTTGCACTTAGGGTCCCATGCCATGCACACTTCTTTGGCATAAACCACCCTATTATTTTTAATGAGCACAACCAAATCATCATCCATTTCCAAGATGGAGACGGTTGTGTTTACTAACAATCCCACACCCCATGCTTTTATCCCAAATATCAAGTACGAACCATGGAGTTTGCAAGTCTCATGTAAGGATAGATTTGTGTACTTTTAACACACATTGTGCCTTAATTTGCAACCTCTCACATTTTGATGTAGCTTTCTTTTTAGCATAGTCCATGACCTTGGCCTCATTTCACTTATGGCATTTATAAGGATTACCTAAGATGCAAACATTCATGGTAGTATGGTCTTGATGTCTTGGTCCCTTTTCATGAGTGGAAGGGCAACTAGATCTACCTACTAGCATAATGAAAGAATGGTCCTTATCCACATGCCTACAAAGAAGCCATTTGGTTACAAAAGAATATTTCAGTTCTCCAAACTTTAAATGTACCTACCCCCTAATACCTCCTTCCTTTGCAATGTTGTGGGGGCCATTGGTTCCATTTGCATTTCGTGGGCAAAAACTTAGGTGTCATTGTTAAATATTTCTAAAGAATCTGCAATTGGTTCTAACAAAACATAACAACATAATAATAAACTTTTTAAAAATGAAGCTATCCTAAAAATTATATTTGATGAAAGTATTGATCTAATGAAGCTGTCATTAAAAAATTAGATTGTTAGGGTATTACAACATACACATGACTTAATAATTATATGCAAATCAAAATAATGTTAACACCAAATAAATAAAAATACCTAATCAAATAAGGGTATTGTAACAACATTTGTATCTTCACCTTCAACACAATCCCAAAATTAATCAACTTTTAGAAATAACCAAAGCCCCCAATTTCCCTTTTTTCAAAACATTTGAATTCTACCAAAATAATATTATAAATAAACCTTATGTTGGGTAGATATCTATTCATTCATATTGCATGAAACTTCAAAGTCCAAAAATAAACCAGAATGCAATTGTGTTTTCAGTAAAGACAATTAAAATGAAATAAACAAGCCTTTTATCACACTACGCAAAATATGGCATCCATGATTTGAACATATACAACTAGTGTCTCAATCTAATCATGTAGTAATATGTGCCTTGTAACTATGCCATTTTTATGATTATAATCATTTTCATGACTACATGACTCTACATGACTAGTCATATTTTTAAAATTACTATATATGTCATTGACTTTGTTTGACCAATTTTTCAAAATTAAAAAACCTTGATGGGGGCTCATATAAATGGAAAACTTTTGTTCATGTTCACAAAACATAATACATTGAAATTATATATTGTCATTTGGATGCAATTGGTTTTATAATGCACTATAAAATTTTTATTTAAAATTTGGTGTCAATTAAATTAAGTCCACAAAATTGTGCCTAGCTTAGATCTAATGGTACATGATAATATATTTTAAAATAAATATTCATATAACTTCTACAACATAGAAATTTTGTGAAGCTTTTTATTATATATGTTATGGCTTGCTTATAGTTTTTCTTTCTTTCAATATTGTGGTTTTCAAACTTTGGCAAAATTTCCCATAATTTTGGGATTTTATTAAAATGCACACATGAAAAATAAAAATGTTGAACTTGTTCCAATTTTATTTGAATTACACTATGAATATTCATCCAAAAAACATTCAAGTTGGGATTCTTGTGCTCAAAAGTTTATTTTGATGAATATCCTCTTTGAACTTTTTGACATTAAATAATGATATATAATCTTATTAACTATATCCATAGGATTTCAAGAGAAATCCACATGCCCCAAAATGGCCTTGTTTTGCAAGTCTCAATATAATGGGTAGTTAAAAATATAGAATTTAATCCAAATTTATATATATTTGTTAAAATTTTATATTTATTAATTGATCAAAATATTTGGTCATACAACTTGGAAAAATGTTATAATTTATATTGAATCACCTTTAATGATTTAAAATTTTTAACCTTACAAAATAAGATGAAAATTTTAGTAAAAATTATGACATTAAAAATTGTATATAAATTAACAATTATGAGATTTATATAATTTTGGTATTTTATATTAAAATTTTCAGAATTAAAAACTTATATGTTCAATAAATTACATATTTTAATTTTAAATTAAACTTTAATTATCAATTAAATATAATGAAATGTAACACAACATTTATAAAACATTTATTGGTTCATTATATGTTTTAAAGGTTGGGAAATAATTATATACAATTCTAAAATTTCCCAAAAGAATTCCATGTAGATTTATATATGTTTATTTACAAATTATTTTATGAAAAAGAAAAAGAAATTCTTCAAGACATCATTGTTGTTCAAATGTATGAAATAGTAAAGATTCAAATGCATTTTTAGTCAATTACTTGGTATATATATGTATGTTTAAAATGTATACATGGGTACATCTTGGAAAAATCTTTAAGAATGATATATATATACATAGTTTGGAAAAAATATAAAAATGATAATAATGGTTAAAGTTGGCTACTTTTGTATGAAACAAATGATGATGTGGTATAATGGTGTAATTACCACTTGCAATGAGCCAATAAGGTTCATAATCTATGTTATAAATAAGTAGATTGATTGCCAATGTGGCTTTATTATGTTTAAACATGTGTCTACATTTCATAAGACAAAAAATACTTATTATTTAACTATGTTTTCCCACTATAATAATAAAAGTCATGGTAGTAATAGAAGTCACATGACTAATGGCAAAACTTATTTTGACCATAACTATTATTATTGGGATAAGCCATGAGTCCAATTTTACTACATAGTCATGTAATAATATGTGACCTATATTACTACAAACATAGTGATATGTGTACTTAATATATGCCACATTTTGGTGTAATATTAAAATCTCATTGCAAGAATTTTTACTCATTTGGCCATTGGAAGAATCAAGAAGGGGGGGGGGGGAGGAAAAAAAAAAAAAAAAATACAATATTTCGCAAACTATTCCCCACACCCAAAACGACAGTTCTCAAAATTTTTATTTTTTAAAAACAAAAAAT
>Ga0116231_10008391_pt1 | contig 18167 bp, 11 predicted proteins | sample S1TSphgellanicum_2_FD_89695 | JGI IMG/M metagenome (GOLD analysis project Ga0116231, IMG submission 89695) | Host-associated microbial communities from peat moss isolated from Minnesota, USA - S1T2_Fd - Sphagnum magellanicum MG | ecosystem: Host-associated > Plants > Peat moss > Unclassified...
ACTGGTGAGTGCTGGTTCACTTTGGCCCTCATCCCCAAGATGATAACTGAATTACAAACTAAAACTCTCGCTTACATGCTTACTTGACTAGATCCCAAAGGAAGGGGGCAAAGTGATCTTTAATCATTTATCTTGGTAATTGAGTTAAGAGTAAAGAAACCCATTTTGAATTTTGAAACAAAACCGTCCTTTTCTCAAGGTTGCAGATGATGGAGGAGAACCCATCATCTCTTTGATCACTTGATCCTATTTGATGTGTCATGCATGCACTACTACTAACTAGATTGGCACCCAAAACTATTGAAACTACTCAAAATCACACACATGAAACATTGCACACAATCCAATGTACTCACTTACAAACTGCATGAATCCCACAGTTCAAAACATACATAAAACAAAAGTTGGGACCAATCCAACATCCTCCGAAGATGCCCTTGGTGTGCTCAAAAAATCTTGAAAATGCTTAAAAGCTGAGACTCCAGATACGCATATTTGGAATCACCTTTCAAACATGAAAAAGCTCATACTTAATTCATAGTGAATTGGATTCCAATAACAAATAAACCCTTAACACAAAAATGTAATGTTTTGGAATAATACTTGATACCAGCCTTGGGGGAGGGGAGGGGAGGGGAGGGTAGGGGGGAGGAGGAGATAATTTTCACACTGTGACAACAACAAAATGTGAAAATTCAATTTTAAGTGTAAATTCGGAAAAAAATTGCTAAAATCTTGAAATTTTTTTGTCAAACTTTCAAAACTACAAAATTTTATTGTTAAAAAATTATCCTAAATTTTTTTAATAGAAAATAGATAAATAAATAAATAAATAAATAAAAAACCTGCTTGACACATTGTGACTTTGCCAAAGTTTATTACCAAAGACACCAAATGAGAGAGGAAGTGGGAGTACAAGAGGAGAGGGCCTAAGTCTAAGTTGAATGCAATAAAGATTGTTGAAGACTAGGGTACTGATTGTCAAGAACCCAACTCAACTACCAATTGCTTGTAACAAGTTTGCAGCAGGAGATCCTATTTGGATACTATTTGTATTGAGGCAAAAAGCAAATGGATATTTTCTTATAGGGAATCCCCAGGAATGAAAGCAAAGATAAGAAGGCCTTATGTATGTGATGAATAATTTTGGGTTTGAGGTTTGAGAGATAGTAATACATGTGCACAACAAAACGGATATGCAATGACATCTTCACATTGATTCACAGTTGATTCACATAGCTACAATTTTTCCCACCATTGATTCACATCACATGTGCACCTGGACAAACTGAAAGTGGAACCGGCAGCCAACCAATTGTCTCATCTAGGAAAAAACATCAAAACTGGTTTGGTTCATACAATCTGCCATGCCTATAATAAAACCATTGCAGAAAAAAGAGTAGCAATTCCTAGAAGAAACCGGAGAGAACAAAGACTAACCAGCAGGGAACACTGGAATTGCTAGGAGCTCTGCAACCAGTGATTGCACTTCATCAGTTCAGTGTGATTGTCAGTTTCTGACTGCCAGCAGAGGTTAGGTCTCAGAATAGACAGAAAAGCACCGACCTACTCATCCATGTTTATGGCACTCTCTCAGTGATATGTTCGTCATGCCACAGTACCAGACACCAGCTGCTCAGACACAAGCCTGGCATATATCTGAGATTGCAAAGAAAACTCCACAACAACCAATTTTGAAGGTGGTAATTATGTCAGTTCCATAGAGTCAAGGAAAGAATGAGCAAACCACAGGAACTGTCAACATACATTTGACACAGAACTTAGTCCCTGTTTCATAGGAGCCCAAAATTTGTTGAGGCTGCTGAACATGGAGCTGCTAGTTCTGCATCATAGCAGTCCCAATCAAGCAGCACATCACTTCTGGATTGAAAATTTTCTCCTATGCCTGCATTGCTGCACAACTGTGGCATTTCAAATGACTCCAAATAAACTAACAGAACAAAATAGATTTTCTGGAGCGTTTTTAGCCCATTTCATAGCCCCTGGAACTCTAAACCTCAATGTGAAACTAGTTGTCTGAGCATCAGACAGATGGTTCACTAGAGAGTAGCTATTCTGGGAGGATGGAGAACTAGGAGGTATTGAAAGTTGCTCACCCCATTACAAACAGACTATATCTAATGCCTCTGCAATCAAGCAAAACCAAGTACAGAAGAGGACAGTACGTTGAATTGAAGCATGCTGGTGAGGACAATCCATGAGGCATAAGGGTGGCTGTACTTGTTGCTAAAGTGAAACCAAGCGTGTCTTCACCATGCGAAGGTGGACCTCCATCAACTTGTTCAAATCCAACCAAGTTGAAGCCTTTCGTCTCTAGTCAGTGGGCTTCCATAAGCTCATTCTCTGGCACATACACCATCAAGATACCACCTCTAGCCAACAAATTGAGGTCAAAGGAGTCAAATTTGTGTTCACCCACTGTGGTGATTGAGCTTACACAACATGTCCTCATGGCAGAAAGAGAGGGCCAAAGAATGTGCCACAGTTTGGTTAGTTTCCAACATGCTTGAAGTCAACCTGCCTTACTTTCCTTTTAAGAGTACTCCAAATATTTCTGTAGCTTGATGACTTCCAACAGCCACATTTGGTGTCTGAAGCTAGAATCATGATATCTTCTCTTGAGAATCTCTCGGATTGCATCCTTGGGACAATCCATGCATTGATCAGCATTTGATATGGAACCAAACCACTGCTGCTGCTGGTCAAAATCTGGATAGAGGCCAAAAGCTCATAGATGATGCACACTTTGTATGCCAGACTGGTAAAAGTGCTGCTGCTTTCTACCTTTCGCCATGAAAAGGATGTGCCATGGGAAAAGCCATAGTGATGACCAGTTGCTTGCAATGTAAGCAGAATCATGCCATTCATAAAACATTCATTTTTTCCTGCACCCATGCTAGCCTCAACCCCCAAAAACTTCTCAATACAACAGACAATCCTAGACCCATGGTAGCTGAACCATTCAACCATGCCATCTTAACATGGACAAGTATACTTCTCTCATCCAAAAACCTCCAATCAAAAAAGGGCCAAAAGAACTTATAAATGTACCAAGCAGAGAGCACCAGTGACTTTGTGAGCAGAAGAACATCTTACCAGATGTAGAGGACCATTATCCACCTGTCACTGTCTTTTGAACAGCAACCCACACTTGCCTCTGCGACAACACATATGGGCAGGTTTAGGTGTTTTGGGATACAGACAGCTGTTCACACAAGACATATTTGAGGACTGTCATCAAAAATTAAATGAGAGCAGAGGATGCATCCGCATACCTCATTGATTCCCAACATGGGAGGACCTCTCCCTCTTTTCAATGGTTTGCTTGCAAGCTCTACTCCACTAATAGCTACTTCCCCCTCTCTAGGGCCTTGTCCATTTCGCTCATGACGACTCCCCTGCCTATGACCACCACCTGTACCTCAAGCAAACCTGCTGTTAAGTCTCTAATAATATGTTCTTTCATGCACTAATCAGACTTACTGAATACTGACAATCTTGACCATTACACAGCATTCCTGCCTCAAATGGAAAGCCCACTCCTGTCTGACTCCATATTTCATTCCATATGGGCCAAGGCTGTAAAATGTAAATGAACGAGTGAGTACCATGTTCATTCCAATAGGGCCCCTCTTGTTTCCTTCTATCCTCCATTACTGAAGGTTGTGGGGGCACAACTGCATGGTCCTCATCTTCCTTATTTTGTCTGCCACCTGGGGATTTTCCATTAGTATCATTTTTCAGATCCCCTTGACTTGGCACCTGTATATCCTGTGCTGTCAACATAGCTCCTGTGGTCATGCCTCCTCGCCCTAAACGAGAACTTTGACTTCCGGTCTCCACATACCGAGTTTTTCCATACATAGAACTTCCACTGCCTACTCCTGCCAACATAGAAATCATTAAGCAGCTCATTACACAACCTTCAAGCTACTCTCCTCTTCACCAGGGGAAAAAAAGGCTTTAGCACCTTAGCCCACTTCAACCCAAGAAAATTTCAGCCATAGAAATGCAGTGTCCCACAACATTCCCATCTGATGGTAGTCTACAATGATCTGCAAAATCTAATGGGACATCCACCATCAAAACATTATGTTGAACAGTTCAAAAGACTTTCATTCATACCTGAACTTTGCTGAGACTCTGAGCTTCGCCCATTAGATCCTGATTTCACACCCTGTTTGTGATGGTTTCCATTCTCTCCCTCCTCTCCCTTGGGAACAGCTTCAATTTCTGAATGTGAATTCACCAGTGGAGACTCAGGTGAAATCGCAGCTGTTGGTGAGGGGACTGCAGAGGAAATACCAGATGATGCTTCTGAACCAACTGCAACAGTGTCAGAACGACGGCGGGGGGTCCAGACTGGCCGATCAGGCCTATCTTTGTTCCTCAAGTGCCTTGCATCCTGGCGATCAGACACAGAAACAGATAGAACTCCATCACTTGCAGCCATGTTGCTACCCTTCTCTTTGACACGATTTGACCCACTCATGTTATCATTCTGAGAGACACCAGATTCCACCTCTGAACTTGAAGACGGAGGCAGAAGGAGAGAGACAGTCTGATCTTTGCTGGCCAGGCGAATAGCATGTGGACGTGGGGGCCACTTCCCTGCTCTCTCCAATGGCTGCTGGGACAATCCCTTTGGGTCCACAGGGATGGATGTTGTAGCACCTCCATGTTGAGACAAAGCAACCTGTACACGGTCCCTTACTGACAAGCCTGCTTGAGGAGAGGTCTTTCCTGATTCCCTGCGATGACTTTGTTTGGATGTGGAACTGGTGGTGGCTGCACTTGCTGCTGCTGTGGCCCGAGAAGCTAACACTACCTGCTGCAGCTGCACACTGCCTGATGTCCCTTTTGCAGATGCTGGGCTGCGATTCCGTTGGTTTGGAGCCAAATCCCCACATGAATCATCACTCAGCAGCGCAGTGCCCACTTGTCCAACATTCTGGACATTGCATGCCATGGAATAACTTCTTATGAAGAGCAAAAGAAACTACTGACAAATACATTGATTCCTCAGGCAGTAATCACAGGGCAATGACAAGAAACACATCCAATAGGTCAACATGCCTTAGTTATACCAGTTCAGAAATACAGCAAGAAAACTGCCATCAAACAGACCTGGTGGTCAAGGTGCAAACTTTGGAACCAATTGCAATTTCTGGCACTTACTGTTGAAGTTTGTTTATCCTTGTCTTTAGAATTCAACACTTGCTTCTTCTTGGAATCCCTTTTGCTTGCTTCTTTTGCATCTCCACTACCTATAGCTGTATCACCTGGAATTGCCACCAGAGGAAAACCCTTTCCAAGCAATTGCCCTCCAATCCCAGATTGCTCTACGTCACCTGCCAGGCCATGCATTGCTCCACTATCTGAACCTGTGAGAAAAGCAGATAACATGATCAAATGGTTTGCCATGACCCAAGAATTATGACTGCTCACTACTTTGCTGTCAAGCACCTCTGGTGTAGGCAACAGAAATGAAGCCATAATGGAATGCTTTCAGGAAATAGCCTATCTTTAGATTCACATACAAATGGGGCATATATACAACCAGAGACGTCAGGCACATACCTGCTGGTGTTTCTGAAGAATCCTTTAGTAAGATGATATGCTCCTTGGTGGGGTCCATGCGTGAGTTTCCAACATTGCCCCTGAAAGGTGAGGCTGCAATTACAACAGCATCCCGCAAAGATTTCTTGTCTCTGCCTTCATTTATTTCCCTTTTTTTCCTATACATCAGGATCTCCTTTTCTCTACGTTGCTGCTCTTCTCGTCGGGGATTTGCACCATGAGACACCACTTCCTTATTAGCCACTGCACTCTCTGAGACATGCTGCACAGGTCAAAGCCCTCTCATCAAGATTTTCTCCAGACTCAGAAATCAGGCAGACATGATATATGTTTAAAAAAGAGGTACAATTGACTCCATATCCCCAATCCAAACCCAGCTATAAGCATGCACCATTGCTCCAAACACATCAACAACCAGCTCTAGTATAGCCATACTACCAGAAGCATCCTTGTGAAACCTTCTTGAATTCAAATATGCTTCAGGTTCCTGAAGGGCACTTACAGTTGGAGTACCAGGCCTGCTTCTATCTGAACTTCGTCGCTGCGAGAGATTATAAGTCACAGCTCCGGCATTGCTAGCCCGGGCAGCTATCTTGGTATTTGCTGATATGGCCCTCTGCTTTCACAGCTCACAAGCAACTTGTCATTCCAGAATGCACTACATTCTATTCGAAGTCAATGAGCTACAAAATATTCCATGGCTTCTTCTTCCCAGTTCCATTTCATTGGCCTGGATGTTGGGACTGTTCCTACACACCCAGTAAGAGGGTGCAGTCCCAACATCCACAATTGGCATATTCATATAATCCACAAGCTTAGTACATATTCTAAAGTCCTCAATACTTATGATTCTAGTCAACCTGTAAAGAATTGCAAGATGATCCTACAATAAGGGAGTGGATATTTCAAATCTGACAAGAAACCAACAATAATCAGCAAGCATGAAAAAGAAGAAACCCCACCCTAAACAAGACCAATAGGCATTCTAAGGAGAGGTTTGAACAACAGCAACAGTCCTATGCATGTTCAGGGCAACCATCAGCCTATTCATGCAGATCTTTAAATGGCTGATAATGGTTGAAGTCAAGTCCAACAATGCAGCTGCCAAACTATTAGGTGCCAGTCCCTATATTCACATGCCAATTGAGAAGCATATGAACACACTGCACAACCACCATCATCATACTCCCCACAAACAGGCAAGAGGTGGAGGGGACATGCTGATGGACAGCTCACTCAATGCATGTAGATGAGGGCCAACAGGACAACAGTGAAGTAAACACCAATGTCTGGGAAAAGCTTGAAGTCGAAGGACCCGTGGGCTTGCAAAGAAGCACCAGTGAGCTTAACGTTTAAGAGATTGTAAAGAAGAGAACCTGAGGTGCAAATCTGGCAGCCCTCCTTTGTCTTACAAACTCCATCAATGGAGTAACAATGACAGGGTCTTTAGCTGCCCCTGAAGCTGTCCATAATACCATGACAGGCATTAGATTAGGACATCAAAGTGCTCTTGCAAAAGTAGCTGTGCTATGGCATCATTGAGGCAGCCCTAACTATTAAACTATGTTCAATCACGACAGAGGAAATACTAGATGTGCAAACAAACAGCCATCTGATATCAATTAGTCAGAGATGGACTTCAGGGAGTGTTGACATAACATCACACTGAGATACCCACCATGCAAAAGCCCTCAAAATAACTGACTGCTGTATATTATGCAGGCAACTAATACCACCACACACCACACACCTAAAGCAGCAGCCTTTTCAGCTTCTTTGCGCTCCAGCTGCACTTCTGCACTGGGCAGATGATCCATTGGTTTTTCTAGCAACTCCAAAAAAGCCAAGTAGTCCGAATCTGCATTGATTTATCTCACATCAGAAGCACTCCAAAATTTTGGGCAACAGACTCAGCATCAAGCAACTACATTGTCCCAAAAAAGTCTCCCAGAATCGAATCCCTGCCAGGATGAACTCTGGACAACTACTTTCCAGTAAAATGAGGCTAAAACCCAACTTGTGAGTCAGGCTTCATTAGAAGCTTGCCTTTCATGATAGTACCCTCCCTGGCATCCTTCTTGGATCGAGGTTTTGGCACACGTTGATGGGGAGCATATTCCACGAGTGCCTTGTACTGAGTCCCTGTGTTTTAAAATGATCTCCTTGGTCAGACAAACATGAACCAGTCAATTTTGCAAACAGAACATATAGCCTTCTGAGTAGAGACATTTGTCTGACACTCCTAGCTGCAGGTCCACTGCATAAGCAATGAAAAGAAAATCCCTAGAAACTTACCTTTCTCATTGACAAAGATATGGCCATTGAAAACCTCATAGAAGTCAATAACATCCTCCACTTTCTTAAAGTTGATATAAGCCCGTGAATACACCTGATGCTTATGACTGTGGAAACATGTACAAATACAAACATGCAAAAGCAGCATTAGTAACACTGCAAGAGAGTGTATTCTGGTCAAGGATGGCATGGACCCATATGAAAACACCTAGATCACTACAATTTTCTTCACATAAACTAGGGCCAAGTATGAGAAAATCCTCAGAGATGATGGATTCAAACAGGTTTGCTCCACCAGGCATATCTTTTACACATGCCCAAAGAGCTCCTCAAACACAAAAATCACATCATTATCTTTACCTTGCTTCTGAGGTTCCTAAGCAATTCATAATTGAGGAACTGACTGTGGCCTATCTCAGTCAACACATTAGTCACACATAAGTTGAGAAGACAGCTGTTCAACAACATCCGTCACTCAGAAACCTTAATAAGACAGATAGATCTTCATGAATATTGAGAGCTTCTGCATCCTTATAATTTACATGTACATGAATAGAATTAAGATGACGATAACAACGATTTCAGATCCTAGAACATATCATCAAACAGGAAATAGAAGACAGAAGAAGGGAAAAGCAGGGAGATCCAAACCTAAAAAACAGAGAAAAGACTGAAGCGCAGTTTTAACAACAATGACAGACACATGCATGTTCACTAACCTTTAACAGCAATATATATGGTGGTGACCAGCTACTGTACCATCCCCACTGAAAGAGAGCGAGAGAAAAATCTATTTATGTAAATATGTATGCAGAGATTGGTACACAAGTGGTTTACAACAGACCTTGGAATCCTTTCATGCTTTAGATTATGGAAAGGAATCTAAGGTCTTTTTTGAGCCTACAAGTGAACATCCTTGCAGAGCCACAAACTACTAATTGAAACAGAGTAAAGCTATGCAGGGAAGGACATACTGCAACTTAAAGCAAAACACTACGGATGGAGCACACCAAGCCACTGTACACCAGAATTACACCTAATTCCACAAACAACATAACATGAAACACCAGTACATGCTGAATACAGGTCAAATCTGCACAGCACAATTGCCAATTTGCAAGACACCCTGTCTAATCTTATGAACTGTCAGAAAGGGCTATTGCAAGCACCACAACAGCACTTCTGCAACTATGCAATTCTGCTTTTTCACACTTCCAGATTGATTAATTAGCAAAATACTGCTCTTTGTGGTTATTGTGAGTGTGAACCATCCATAGAATGTCAGAGGATCAGAAGGTTAACAAAAAGCAGTTCTAGTCCTCATCAGGGTACAGGGAATTCAACACCGAACCCTCTTCTTGTATCCCAATCAAGATGTTTTAGGGTATGTAGAGCTAAATTCGTGATCTTTCCTAATCTTTTAGTCACAAGAGGGCTTCCTATCCATTCTAGCCTCATGGCACAGGGGAAGAACCAATCCAAGCTGAAAATCTGAGACAGAAAAAGAGAGAGATGGGCACATACAACGAATGCCCATGATAGCAACGGAAAGGTGGAAATTTCGCAAAGAGGGCGGGGGCGGGAAAAAAAAAAACCGGACTCTTTTAAATCGACAACCGAGACAAGAGACCAAAAGACAAGACGAGAAAAATAACAACGAGAAACACGACCTTCACAGGCCAAGCCGACTGAAATCCACGCAGAAAACACAATTCAACGGCCAAACGCAAGAGGGAAAAAGAGGCTCACCTAGATTTTCCGGGGTGGAAAGCAAACCAGGTGATGGTCCCAGCATACTTGGATACAATCTGGTCGTGTAACACCGAAGAAGACAAAGAAGGAGGCAGATGGCGGAGCACCACTTTGGTGCGCGCCTGCGTTTCCTTCATAGCACTTTCAAGGCTCCGTCTTCTCGCACTACTTCCTTGCCATTCTTGTCCCATCCGCACCATCTCTCCTCCTCCATGTGCTCCTAAGACCCACCCCTCCGTTTAATCCTTCTATCTTTCTGTGCGTGACTCTCTGGGCTGCTCTCTCTCTCTCTCTCTCTCTCTCTCTCTCTTCCCTTCTCTCCCACACCATCGCCATGGCTTCTCCAGCTCCAACCTTTCTTCCAAGCCTCTCCCAGACCTAAAACGAACCTGAATCCGCGTCTATGCCTTGCTATCCTCTTTACCGGAGCTCCTGATCTAAGCCCAGAATGGCCCATCTGCCGAGCCTAACACCGAACCACTAAAGACCGAGTCAATTGGAGCGACGGCATTACAAGGGCTGCAAATTTTCTTTTAAGATTAATAATTTCCAAAAAAATTCAACTAAATATTTCTGACAGCGATTGAAGTTTGAACTGTAAATCACGGTCAGCTGATTATATATTTTTACTCTGCCCATCTCATCTGCTTGCTTCTTTTACCTGCCCTTTATTTACCTTTTTCTAGAAGGGATAGGTAAAAAAAGACTAAAAGACACTTTTGTGGTGATTTGCAATTGGCTTTGCAACTTGGTTTTTAACTAGTTGCAATGACCATTTTGTAGCTCATTATAACTTAATGTATTTTTACAAACATGACGACTATCAAACAAATCGCATGAGTTGCAACGAATTTAGTTCATATGTAAAATTGTATACGTATATAATTTATGCAACTCAGTTCTAATTATGTATGAACAACTATTGTGCAATTCTAATGTAACTAATTTGCAACTACAATGGTAACATCATAATGTTGTTTTTTATCAATCTATCTAAAACATGAAACTCTGAGAATTTTTGGGTGGAAATTATTTATTTCTTGAAATTTTGATCTCCACCATTCAATATAATTATTCATTTTATATTGTCTTAAAATGTGACATGTCATGTTATCAAAATTTGCCACATGGCATGTTAATTGAATTTTGAAAAAAAAATCATTTATTTAAATAATTAAATAAATCGGTACATAGGCATAGGTAGGTAGGTCAATAAGTCCTACCTACCCAAATACGTTGGTAAAAATTAGGTAAGTAATACATACCTACATATATCTAAGTAAAACTAGATATGTAGGACCTACTTACATTACATACCTACTTACCTACCTAGGTAAGCAAGTAAGTAAAAAAATAAAAGGGTACTTAATTCAAAGAATAACCATGTTCAAGTATTTCTATTTTATTTTATGTTTTATCTTTAATGTTAAGTTATTTCAGGTCATCCAAAATTAACACATGTATTTTAATGTGAACAGACAAGAACTAACACCTTCTTTATATTGTTTGTGAAATGAAATTCATGAACAACACATGTGGGTTAAATCTTTTAATTGCACAATAGTTACAAACTAGCTTGTGACTAGAAAAATCAAATTTATCACATTCTTTATGTTCATTTTTAATTTAATAAAATGTGCAACTTAATAAGTAATTATTTAATAATTATATGTGGACATATTATCAATAATAAATTATCTCAAATAATCATTTGAATTGAATTTTTGAATTAATCAATCTAATTCAAATAATTAATTAATTAATTATCAAGTATTTAAAATTTTAATTCAAATTAAATAATTAATCATTTGGATTATCTTATAGTTAACTATTCTAATTTAGATATTTAGTTGATTGGTGAATTCAAATAATCAATTCTCAGATATTTAAACTAGATAGTTAATTATTTGAATTTAAAAAATGACAAATTACCTAAATTGAGATCATTAGTAATTTATTGCCTAAATTTCTAATTTTTAAATTACTAGTATAAATTAATTAACCAACTAATAATTTAAATTAATTATATTAATTCATAATAATTTAAAATTTTACATATCAATGAGAAGGTAATATTGAATAAATTATTGAAAAATAATTCAGATAATACTAAATTATATATAATAATTATGAATTTGGGTAAAAAACATAATTATCAAATAATAATTGTATAATGACAACATAATGGCACAACTAATTGTATCAATGGAAATCATAGTTGACAACTAATTACAAATGTTATATTTAATGGAAAATAAAAATGTGCACATGTGGCATGATCATATGTGTCAATATTGCACATTAGTTGTAATGTAATTAATGATTGGATGTTACATCTACATTAATGGTAATGTGGTTGCCACATGTAACGAAAGTGCAATTTGCAAAAAAATTAAACATGATTGATTACATCTATATGTATGATGTGTATATTACGTTATCTAAATGTCCCATTTGCAACTAAGTTACAACTACATTATAACTCTTTGATTTTATAATGTGACATTTTATTTATTAATTGCACATATTTCCATGTTTTAGTTGTTATGTAATTGTATATTAATTGTTTTGGAGCTCTAGTTGTAGGGTGTTTATAATGGACATTATTTTTCATAATGGTAATATCACATTATTGGGGCGTTGAATTTGCACCAAATTAGGCCAATTGATTAGGTCATCAGTAGAAGAAAAACTACATTTTACAATTAATGCTTATAATTAAATTTTAGTTACAAGCAACATATACAACTAAGACCTTCTAGTCACGAAAATCAAGTTACATGCAACCATAGTCACAAACAGCATGGATTATGGATGAAAACAAATTCAACAAAATATAAATTTAATTTTTGACTAATTTTATGTGTATTATCATTTGTGATTACCATGCCATTTGTTTAGTGAACAATATGATTGAATGATATGTTGCCATGTATCAACAATTTTTATTATAAATTTTTAATGCAATCTTGGTGAAAAATCTAAGACATTCAATTCGTGTATTCATGATTATGACACATGGCATATCCATAACTATTTCAAATTTTGTGTTCAATTATATATATAAACATTTAGTTCGATAGGAATGTACATAGGTATATAAATTATGTAGGTAATAGATATATATTTATCAATGTTAATTATGTAGGTGGGTAGGTTAAACATATAGTTAGTTTTGAAGTTTTTTTTGGTTTAGCCTTAAAGGTCATTCCATTTTGATTTATTCATCCCAAATGACATTTACTTTCAAATTTTATTGTGTTATTTTAATGATGTAAAATGCACCTTCTTATATAGTTTGCAAAACTTGAACTCTACAATACTACACACTACTGGTGACAATGAAATGATAAAAAAGAAATAAAGGTTTACATTTGAAAACTTTACTATTTTCATATATATAGGATTCAAATTGTACAAATACCACCTAATTATCATCTAGGGGAGATTTAATTAACCACCTTTGTTTTTAATTCATTGAAATTTTGGAAGCAATTTAGGTGTATAAACATTAAAATCAATTAAGCAAGTGGGGATTAAATCCTTGAATTAGATATTTAAGGGAAATTTTTTTATTGGAAAATAATTTAATCTCAAAGAAAAAAAAAATGTTAATCTCTTGAAATAATCTCAACATATTCAAATGAAATAACACATATTTACATTTGTATGAAATTACATGTAAACATGTGTATGAAATTGGAAAGACACAAATATTCAAATTGTTTTTTGAAAGGACATGAAATTTCCAAAAGAAATTGAATAAATTAAAGAAAAATTATTTTTTTCTAATATCTTAAGATCCACAAGGACATTTTGAAACATTAGAACTTGTAAAATGGTTTTTTTTAAATAAAAATTTCGGTTTGGAATCAACCTTTAATAAATTTGCAGTTTGGAATTATCTTTTTGTACGACCTACAACTATAACCCATCCCACCTAAACTAGCTCCAATGAAATGATCATCACTAGAATTAATAGGATGGCAAAATATATACGATATATTTTATAGGTGCAACCTACACTACAAGGAATCATGTCCATTCCCACCCATGTGTTTATAAATTCTATTCAAATCAACCATTCTTGTGACTTTATATATGACAGTCCTTCATGGCATTTGGTAAAAACAATTTGTAGTTGCATGAATGACTACAAATTGGTTTATAGTTGCATGTGCAACTTATATTTATAATTAATGTCAATTTGAATGAAAATGAAAAATGCACGTATATCATCCATCTTTAATGGCATCCCAAAACAAATGAAAATCTAATTGTTTTTGTGATTTGGAAGGTGGTTCATAAGCTATTGGACACTACATAACATCTTTTCAACTTCATTTGTGACTATAAATTTTAGTAACAAATGCACTTGTAATCAAATATGAAAAAAAAGAGTTAACCATTGAAATTCCTAGATTTGGTGGTTTAATTGTTTTCCCCTAACTTTTTTCAATGAAATAACCATTAAATGTGTAATACGGTTTGGTGGGCTTGTGAAAATTATAAAGGACCCATGGCAATTAATGGTAGAAATAAGGCTAAGTATGTAATAATTAATATGTATGTGGTTAAACAATATGTATTTTATCATGTTGATATGTCATAATTTTTTCAATTAGATAGGTTAGGTATTAAGTATTAAGTAGTATATAAGTAAGTTAATTAATAATAGGCATTTTATTGGGTTGAATGAAATAATGTTATGTTTAATTAATTAATTAGGTTAGGTAATTATTCAATTACTTAGTTATAAATTGTAAAGTAGTAAGTAGTAGGTAATAATAGTAAGTATTTTATCAAGTTGATATATGTGATATATTTGAATTAATTACTTAATTAGGTAGGCAAGGTAATTTATTTATTGAATAGGCTACATAGTAGGAGTAATTTATGACCCATTTATAAAAATTATATAGTGAATAAGTTATATATATATCATACATTTAAATTATTTTGTGCTGATACAATTATAATCTACATAAGCAAAATTGTATAATATCATTTCAAAAATCAAATAAAGGTTTGATATGTAATTTAAAAAAAACATTTACATAAATATTTTCATTATAGTTTTATGTAAAATTTTAGATATTATATGTGTAAAATAATAAAATTTATAGATCCATATAATCAATTAATTATATGGCATTAATTAATATTTAAAAATTAAAATTGATATTTAGATTACGCTTCTATATTAGAAATAATATAGTTAATAAAAGAGATTTTATTATATTTATCTTAAAATTTATTTATGATCCACTTATAAATTATGTATGTGAATAAATTATATATCACACATTTCAATTATGTTATATTGGTAAAATTATGATATACAAAAACACAAATATAACATAATTTTTAGAATCAAATGAAGGTTCAAGATATGAAATTTATTTATTTATATTATCCATTTATAGATCATGTGATTGAATTTATTTTTTCTAAAGAATGGTCATTGAAATTGTATTGAGTAACAAAATTTAAATATTTTTCTTTTCAAATCAATTTATGTTTTTAAAAGAAAAAAACATATTTTTGTACATTATTGGAAAGAATTTTAATTTTAATTTTAATCTCGTCAGTTGGACAAAATTGTAATAAGATACTAAAGATCAAAAATGATGTTTTATTTAATGTTTTAAATGAAATAATTTAAATAAAATGTACATTATTTTTTTGGCACAACAAGTTTAGTGGCTGAGTGGTAAAGAAGTTGATTTCCCTCCTTGGGGTTCAAAGATCAATTCTCACAAATGACATAGTTCCATCCAATGTTGGAATGTTGATCGAATATTCCTTACCTATATAGGTGGCAACATTAGAACAGAACAGGTAATTTAAGGGTGCACAATATGTGGCTTATTTAACAACCTAAATTCATTTTCAAAGCCTAACCTACGTAATGACACATGTCAATATAATAAAAGTTGAATTTAATGAAATTAATAATAATATAAATATACATATCAAAGAATAATAATATTTCAATATTTAAATATTTAAAAATAATTCAATTACATTGTTGATTCCTAAAATTAGTCACAAAATGACAATGCCATGTAAATTAGTTTGGATGGATGAAAAATTAATGTAAATTACATCTTTATACGATTACCATTGCAACTTGATGCTATATATTGCCTTTGTGACTACAATTTTATGCAATTTGCTCAAAACGACTAGGCCTTGTAACAAATTGCATGTGATAATTACTTTTAAAAATTAGTTATTAATCCAATCGTTTATTTGCAAATTCCTTGTAATGTAAGTCACAATTTAATTACAACCTAATTTGTCACTACATTGCAATTATAAAATATATCCCATATTTTTTGTCCTCCTTTTTAATTTCTTAGATTATATAATTATGTGTGTACCTAAAACATTTTAACTTAGTTAAACCTTGGTTAAATATAGGGTATTAAACATTGGATAATTTTAATTATGGGTCAACCTTGACTAAATTAAAATTTGACAAAACAAAAATTTTGTTCAACCATGTTTAAATTAAACCTTGTTTCAACCTTGGCTATAAAAAAATTTGGTTAAATTAAAAATTGATTAAATTTGGCTAAAAAAAATAATGGTTAAACTTTTGTAATTTAAAAAAAAATGTTTAACCTTCGTTAAACTAAAAAAATTTGATTAACTTTTATTTTGAAAAAAAGTTTAAACTTTGGTTATATTTTTAAAAATGGCAAACCTTGGTTAAATAGAAAAATGGTTAAAATTTGGCCAAATTAAAAAATTGATGAACTTTGGTTAAACAAAAAAGGTTAAAACTTGGCAAATTAAAAAATAGTTAAAATTTTTTTAATTAAAAAATATTTTCTTTTCATTTAAAATATATTTCATCCTATTTGTACATGCATCGTATGTGTTTTAGAGGCACAACATCCATATGCAAAAAATATGAACTCATGAAATAACAATTTTCATATGATTTCCATTATAAAATCATGGGATGGGAAATTCAAATCATAATAAAAAATGATAATTTAGTTTTCAAGTAACCTTAAAAGGTTAATGAAGTTGAAAAGCCCTTGGTTCAAGTTCAAACAACAAAGTTGTTAAATGTAAATTTGGTGGAATTATCTAAGGGTGAATATGTTTTGTTAACAATGATTTCAACCAAGAAATTTTCTTTTACTAACTCAACCAAATGTTACATGTGTGGGGATTACCAGGGTAAACCCATCTTTGGGTGCTACTATTAGGAATGTCAAACCTTGATTTTCCTGGACCCACTGAACTTTGAAAAATCATTAAAAAATTTAAATGAACATTTTCATAATTTTTTTTGTTTGAATACATTTATTAGGTTCCATAGATTTTGAAATTTCAATAATATTAAGAATATTGTGTATTTTACGTTCTTAATCATTGCATTTAGAAAAAGTTTAAGAACATAATGCTTATTTTTTCCTTGAACTTTTTAGCGAGGAACACAAATTTGGAACATGATTTAAGAAATTTTTAATGAATTTTTCCCTAAGGTAATCGATTGGCACTTAGTCGATTAAATATGATTTAGTTATGAAATTTCAAAATTGAGGTAGTTGATTTTTTAAAAGGTCATTTTAATTAGGAATATTAATAAATTTTTTTTTTCAAAATTTAAAATTCCCAAATAAACTTGAAGCCATATATTAGAGCATGCAATTGATGAAAATGAAAAATAATAATTTATAATTGTGAAAACATTTAAGAAAAAAAGCCTAGAAAAATGATTTGGCTATTTTTGGTTCTTTAACCATTCCTTGAGGTGGTTCCTAGTGGTATCACCCAAGGATGGGTTTGCCCATTAGTTAATGACCAACAAACCTATTCACACAAATATGTCATGCCTTTATTGGAAGAAAGCTCTAATGCCCTTCAACAAAACCAAGGTTTTCAATACATTAAAAATTTTATTTGGCTACAATCAATTATTGTTGAAGGAGGGTGACAAGGTCAATATGTAACATTTTGAACAATATATGCAAATCAAAAGGACTATTTGTAATTCTTATTTTTACATTTGAAAAATGCCCTTATAGAATTTCAAAAAGTTAAAATGTATACATGTGACAATAAATAATAAGTTAAATTTATATAATAACAATAATATAATCATGACAACTACCTAATTTAGTTGGGTTGAATTAAAGTAGGCAATTATTTTAATGTAAGCTAGGTTAGAATATGCAACCTACCATAGGTTACATATGTATATAAATAAGTAGGTAGGTAGGTAGGCTTAGGATAAATATGTGGGTGTAGATAGGTAGGATCCTAAATTTTTTTCATGAATACAAGTTTTTATTTATTGGTTCATCCTAGATATTTCATGCATTTTGAATGTTTGAAATGCAAACCGTGATTAATCCATTCTTTCACCTACCTATATTGACGCACCCCCAACTCCTCAAGGGACTCAAATGTGAGCCCAAGTATAAAGCAGCGGAATAAGGAGGAGTTGGAGCACGCTCCCTAGCTCACAACCCTTTGAGGGGTAGAGGGGCGGGTTG
>Ga0116231_10008392_pt1 | contig 18162 bp, 11 predicted proteins | sample S1TSphgellanicum_2_FD_89695 | JGI IMG/M metagenome (GOLD analysis project Ga0116231, IMG submission 89695) | Host-associated microbial communities from peat moss isolated from Minnesota, USA - S1T2_Fd - Sphagnum magellanicum MG | ecosystem: Host-associated > Plants > Peat moss > Unclassified...
AAGCCAATATTGATCCAAGCAAGTACAACCTTCAGTCGCCATTTCAGGCGGGTCTCGGAGTTTTAAAACAGGAGAATTTAAAGCGCAATCCGGCTTACACGGTCAACAACTATTCTGTTGGTTTTACGCAGCAGGGCAGCCAAAAAAGCGAGTACTTCAACATCTTGACCGGCGAAACCCCGGCAGTACAGCCAAAATAATTATGGCCCAAATCCATAAATAGTCAGGTGGCTCCGTAGATTATGGCATGTACAGCGACAGCATCCTCTTCCAAACCTTAAGACTTCTCAAAACCGCCTTCCGCGCCTTCTTACTGATCGTTTTGACCATCATGATCTGCTTCTTCAACGATTTTGGCTGGCTTGTCGGCCTAGGCTCCAATGGCTATCTTGGTCGTAAGAATGATTTTGAAAAGTACTACGGTGACTCGTCCGGGGTGGCTGTTGATTTTCGTTCTATTGGCTATCATTCTGGTTTTGATGGGTATGTGGGTGCTATGGATCTCTGCGGCACACCCACGGATCTGGTGGGCGGCCCAGTTTATGCCGACGACACGACACGGATGCACGCCTCATTCAATAGCCTTCTTGACAATAATTTTTACACCCGCAGCCATACAAGCGTGGAGAGGAAGATCGCAAGAATCAACCGGGCCGTGGTGACTGCCAGTGTAGCTGCTGTTCGTCTAAGAGTGGTCATCGCTAGACTGAAACAAGTCCAGCCAGCCGGGTATGCTGACGACGACAATCGCTATTGCGGTGGTTATGATCCGCAAAAACAGTACGATATCCATTCCGGCGATGCCGCTGCCAACGTAAAACTGAACCACGCTCCAATCGTCACTCTCCGTCACGGTGTTGCTTGCCTTGCAAGTTATAACGGTGAGGGCGGCTGCTACCCTAAAGCGACTTTCTATGCTGACCTGTTCTCCGTCTCCCTAGCGCCAGAGCAGGAAGAAGCGGAAGCCGCAATGCTAAATATGGGAACCGAAGAGTTCTGGCTGACTGCGGCTCATGAGAATGGTGTTCACAACGACGCCGCTATCCGAGAATCTGTGCAAGCCTACCACAGGATTTTGAATGCACGCCACCCGCATTTTGACGATGGTGGTGTCCAGGACACCCGCTCTGCCACCTTCATGCAGATTGTTGGCCTTCAGAACTTCGAGTAGTAAATAGCCGATCGCAGACTTCGGGGCCTTTCGTAGGCCCCGATGAGTAACCGCGACTACAATTCAACAAATATCACCAAATACAGTTCGCAAATGCAAGCCGCAGCGGACAAGTATGGCATCGATCCAAATCTGCTTCCGTTCGTCCTGGCTCAGGAAAATCAGGCCGGAGATCCAAATCTACCGCCCAACAGTAGCGGGGCCACCGGTCTGATGCAGTTTATACCCACGACATTTGCCCACTACGAGGGGCCTAAAGCAAACATTTATGACCCAAATCTTCAAATAGATGCGGCGGCACACTATTTAAGAGACCTGATAAGCCAGAATGATGGGAATGTATACAAGGCCCTAGCTATCTACGACGGAGCTGGGACAGAAGTCAAGAACGGAACAGCACTCCCAAAGGAAACTCAAGGCTATCTTCAAAACTATAGCGAGTACTCTAACACGCCTGCTCAGTTAATCCCAGGCACGCCCAGCAACCCAACAATTACCCCATTACAGCCCGACGACGCCAGCGCCACTCCAGCAGTTGCCCTATTTGGTGTTCCCTACGATCTCACCGCCGCTTCCGCCAAACAACTTCAGCAAGCCATTGACCCGCCGCTGATAATCTCCAGCGGTATAGACGAGACACCCTGGTACAAAGACCCCAACATCGTAAGAAACAAGCGGCCAGCGCCGGTTTATTATCCGGTGACGTTTAAGGTTTACTTCGACAAGAAAGGTCCACTCTCTGACAGCAACAACAAGCCGATCGTCTTGTGTCTGAATGCCTCTCTCGGCACATGTTCCAAGTCTATGCAGCACATCGTCTCGCGGCAGCACACGCGGACAGGTGTCCTTGTCGATCTCTGGGGTTCTAATTTGGATGTCATCAGCGGTGAAGGCTCCACGGGCCTGTTCCTGAATCAGGTCGGAATGACCTCATACATCAGTCTCGCGAAGCCCACTGACCAAGTGAAAGCCGCGATCATGCAAGCGTTTGCCAGTTCTTTTACACAAAAGAACTCAACGATGAAACCAGCAAAAGCGACGACCATTCTTGGTCCTCTACCGCCCGCCCCGCCGTATTCTCCCACGAACAACTTCTTCACAGACTCAAGCCTCCGGGTTGGTGCCCGCGATGCTTTTGTCGAGCTTCTTTCCCTGTTCAAGAATAATGGCACGGTCTGGTTTCGTGCGTCCAACGACACTGGATACACGTCTTCAGTGCAGCAAGTGGCTTACAATGCTTGGTCTCCAGTTTATGGCCGCTCCACCTTCCAAGCTGCCAACAGCCGGAATGACGTTATGACCAGGGGACGGGTGGAGATGTCGTTCCGCAATTCGCTTTACAGTGGCTATTTCAAGAGCCTGAGTTGGACCATGGACGCCTCAAAGCCCTATACATGGGACTTCAACTTCGTCTTTCAGGTCGAGTCATCAATTACTGCGGTCGATGTTGCTCCAACCTCACAGCAGTACAAGAAGCAACAGAGCACCAAAGCTGTGGCCGCCGCAAAGCAGGCGGCAGATCAGGCGGTAGCTCAGTCAGCCGCTACTCCCACTGATCCGCTGGCTGGTCTGGCTTCCAATCTGCCTGCCGCTCCCCCGTATATAGCCCCACCTAATGGTGTTGCTCCTTATGTACCTCCGGCCCCGCTTTACAACCCTTTGAGTGGCGTATAATATGGCTAATTTTGACGTAAGTGATGTCAGTCAGTCTTCTGTCAACCGGGGCGGGGCCCTTGCTTTGCCTATTAGGCTTCAAAAGAAAGTCTACGGAAAAACTGGAACAGCATCCCCTTCTGATTACTCTCTTCTGAAGGCCAAAAAAGCTTACACAGACTACATCCTCATTCGCATTCCAGGTCGCGGCGGGACGAGTAACAGTCCCACCGCTAACAAGAACATCAGCCTTGTTATTAACAACAACAGCAACTATGATCCAGCCTCTTCCGCTGTTTATAGGTTTCTTATAAACCCCCGCGATATAAATATTTCCCGCCAGACACTAGATGAACAGGCACAGTCGCGGGCTGGCTGGCAAATTGGCTTGAAAGGGGAGGACTTTATCGACATTCAGATCAGTGGAAAAACTCCTGGCCGATATTTTACCGCTGGCTTGGGTTCTAATTACGCCGGTGACGACCACCACTTTCCCGGCTCTGAGTCATACAGGAATCTAGTGGCTCTGGAGCTTTTTTATGAGAACAACGGCTACTGGTACGAAGGGGAGGTTGCGGGAGTCAAACAATCCACCAAGCAGATTAAGGCGCATTCTGATGTCGAGTTATCGGTAGGAGAGTTCGTCTGGCAAGGAATGTTTACTTCGATGTCAGTATCGGATTCGGCACAGAATCCTGCTTTCTCAGATTTTAAGCTGGGATTTGCCGCTTGGAGGGAGGCTTTTAACGCAGACTCGCCATATCAGAACTCCATCGGGGGTGCCCGTCACCTCGGACACTACCCACCAGTGCCGTTGGCCCCACGAGCAGTCACGCAAGGAACTGTCAGTTATGCAAATCCCACAACATCTGTGGTTGATGACGGATTTGGCAACACCCTTCCAGGGGCACCTAATGATCCTATAGGCTCTGTGGTTTCAAATGGCTTGGGGAGCACCCTGCCGGGGGCCCCTGTATGGAATGGACCTAATTAAATGGGAATGATCCGCAATATTCAGCAGACCGTCCAGGACCGCGATGTCATCAAGCAGGCGTCCGACATCGTTGTCTACATTGATGGCACCAACTATCTTGTCAATCCGTATCTTTCGGATGATGGGGTGGTCGTTCCATTGAACGACTTCCTCACTAACTGGCAGTCCACCAACGGCGTGGAGCAGAGCATTCCGTCAGGCTCATTGACTCTGAGCGTCCCGTCGCAGCACACACACCTGTTCCAGGCACCGGGCGGCAATAACATCCTAAAGACGATGGCTGAGATCCGCGTTTACGCGAAGGGCTACTTTTTCTCTAACAACGCCAACACGCTTTATCATCAGATATTCCGTGGCTACATCAGCTCCATTTCCTACAACATCACCCAGGCCATGACCACAATTTCTTTGTCTTGCCAGGGTTCCATGGGCCTTCTTGCTTTGATGCAAATTGATTCAAAGCCGGATGTTATTAGCTCCTCGCCGTTATCAGCACAGCCCACCGTAGGGACTACATGGAATCTGAATCCATATGATTCCATGGCTTACCAGTTTTTATACCCGTCCATGATAGACGCTTTCTCGGTGGAGTCCGTTCAGCAGGCCAGAATGGACAAGACTAACGTATATTACAAGGCTGTTACTTCAGGGTATATGGCTAAATGGCAGGCGCTCCTTTTTGACATTGCACGCGATGTGCGTATTTTCGGCACACCCAACGTTCACGATGTCATCAAGGGAATCCAGAATCATATCAAAATCGACGACAATTCTGGAATCAAGAGCGTCTTAGATTTGATTGCCCAGCAGTATGATAAATACGGAATTGGCACGGAGAGCACACAGCGGACAAAAAAGCAGGAATACATAAAGACGATCCGGGCTTACATGCCGGAAGCTACGATCGGCGACATCAAACTGGTAGGTGGTAGATATGCAAGTAGGCTTGAAAGATTCCGCTATTTCGCTCAGCTTGTCGGCTACGAGTGCTACCAGGACGTGGATGGCAGCATCATAGCCAAGATACCGTTATACAATCTTGATGTCACCGAGATAGATCCTGTCTCATACACCAATGACCCGGACCCTGACTCTGAGTCCGACATTGATCCATCTCTTGATTACTTAAGACCTGAGAACAATCCTTTCGTCGTGTCTTTATCCGAGATTATATCTGAAAATGAGGCCGAGAACGAGGCTGGGGTTCGTTTCACCAGGCTCTCTGGCCGTGGCGCTTTAAGCACGAGCTGGCAAATTCAGTCTGATCCGCAGTATATGGCGACCGCCGAAGACATTGACCTGAATAAGCTCACTCAATTTGGCCTGAGAACTGAACCGGCTCTTACGGCTGGGTTCTTTCAGAACACAGACTCCAAGGCTATCTATGCTTATGTTGCCTCAGAACTAGCCAAAGCTAACCGAGGATTTCGCACCTATTCTCTGACAATACCGTTGCGTCCAGAAATCCGTGTGGGCTTTCCGATGTACCTTCCGCATCGGGACATGTACGGCTACATTCAGACCGTTTCTATGAATTGGTCTAGAGGGAGCAGTGCCACCACAACTATTACTCTAGATTCTCTGCGGAGGCGTGTTCTTATACCAGTGGATCAAACTGTTCCCGGCGACCCCGATTTAGGGGAGGATGAGACAACTCAGATAATCCGTTTGATGGAGCCGCAGAACAATCTAGTCAACACATGGACTCTGCCACCGACCGGGTCTGATGATGGTGATTCCAAAATACCCACTCTCCTTCGCAGATCAAACCTGATACCGGAGGTCACGTCGCTGCCGACTCCAGACGGACTAGTTTTCGAGCAGCAAAAGCTACTTGTCAAGGCACGCTCAGTTGGGACTGATTACGGCATCAACACAGATGAGAAAAATCATTGCTGGCGGATTCAGCAGGATACAAAACAGTTGTTTGACCATCCACGGCAGATAGACGCCGATTACTATGCAGATCTAAGGACATCCCGCCCGTACACCGACAATAAGGGTTATGAGCTTGTCGGTCCGTTTCCATGGGGCCGCTGGAAATGCTTGAAGGTTGCCCTGACGGCTTTTGTGCTGGGGGACAGCATTTCACCCAACAAAGCAAGTCCGACAAGTGCGATCAAGCCCGCAACTAGCAATAGCACTGCCCAAGTTTCAAATGCCGCTGCGTTTCTGTTCACCGGAGATTCTGCGGCTCCGTCCCAGGAAGCTATCACACCTCTTATAAATGATTTAGCGGCGCAGGCCGCTGTTGTCACAAATAGCAAGGTGTTTGAGCTGACCTATGACAATCCGTCACCCGGCTCACAGGCAATTCCGCCCAAGCCTGCGGATGCCCCTGATCCAGATGATGCAGTGAACAGCAGAACAAAAACCTCGTTAGCCGGAAAGCCAAAATATAAACCATCCACGGATTACATTTTAGATTCCATCAAAAAGATCGGCAATTTCGTGAAGAGTAAAGTATGAACCCGTTAAATTACTCATCAAGACGCGCAGTCATTGAGCGCACACGCGATAGTGAAGCCTTTGCTCTTTTCATTGCAAATGTTCTCACCGTGAATTACGAGCGGAAGGTTTGCACGCTGGTCTCCCTGCAAAACGGTACGACATATCAGGATGTGAACTACATGCCAGCGGACCACTCCTCCTATGAAGGCACAGCCGTTCACATGCCGGAAACCGGAAGTCAGTGCTTATGTGCTCATATTCAGGCGACAGCCGGTTTTTACGAAGTGGCGATCGTGACTTGGCTAGCGGGTGGCACGAATATTGCCCAGCAAGGAATTGCCACTCGCTTTATTGACCACCCCAGCATGCCCGGCTGGAATGATCGTTTACGCGGCACCTACCGCAAAGCATATCCGGGCCAGCACACAGTCGCTAATTCCCACGGCTACACGGCCCGCCACGACGACGGCTGGGATCGCATGGCCGCCGATGCCAGCCGCGAAGTCCTGGACCCCGACAGCCGCACATGGTCCACGACGACATCCCGCGAAGTCAACTACAACGATGGCCGCACGTCGTTCCAGGGGCCGATCGTCCGGCCCGGCGCTTCGTCTCTGGGCTCCAACACCCTTCCTGACGGCACAGACCAAAATGTCGCATATCTAGCTCCCGGTGCCTCTTCTTCTGATCGCTACGTGACAGGCAAGCCGGATGTGATCGCCCTGGTAGAGCACACCGAAAAGATCCAGGAATTCGCCCTCGACCATCCGGTGCCGCTGGAAGCGGTCGGCACGAAGCTGCTGGATTTCATCCTCGGCACTACGGCTGACCCCTGGGGTCGGACTTCAGTGAAGCAAACCGGCAACATCAGCCACGACAGCCAGTCCTATTTCGTGACGCAGCCGATCGATCATCCGTACAACACCAAGGCCAAGGCTGTTGGCCCAACGACCGGCGAAGGCCCGACGCCCTGCCGCCGTGGCTACATCATCGAGAAGACGCAGGGAACCATGGTCGGCTCCAACGTCTTCGACGCCAGCACCTACGGCCAAGTGCTCAAGCCCATGGTCTTTCCGTACACCGCTCCTGGCCGCTTTGCCACCGACACTAACAGTGGGTACATTCCAGTAGTGGATTCCACTGACCATGCGGAGACCCGGCTGGCCGCGTCAGCGTACTCAGTTCGCTTCCCCCACGAGGCCAACACCACCCGCTGGGACATCACCAAGGAAGGCATGCTCAGCTTTGATATCGGCTCCACGCTACCGAAGGAAAAGATCCCGCTTGACAGCATGACCTACGAGCACCCTCATGGTGCCGGGCGCTCGATAGAAGGTCATCTCGTCGGCAGCATGAAGCTGGTGGTCGGCAAGAACCGCGACGAAGAGGATTCAATTGATCTTCAGGCCCTTGGCCAGACGGTCCTTCGACTCGGTGCCGACGACACCTCTCTTCCTAACGCCCGGCGAAAAGTGGCGACACAGATTCGCGGAAAATCGGATGTTGTTCTGGCCCGCGATCTTCAATACTGGGCAAATCCGCATCTGAACCCTGGTGATGCTGGAAGCCTTGACGCCAAAGCAAAGATCGGCGGCGAGAACATCAGCCTGCGGGCCGCCTTTGACGGTGGAACTGTGATTCGAATGGGAGCCCGTAATCAGAATTCCAAAAGAAGGCATTTGATAAACGGGTACCAAGACGGGCCGGGAACGCTGCCATGGGGAGTGAATGATGCCAAACGAGTGGATTCAAAGACAACAGGAAGACCGACCTATGGTGCCGGTGATTCTGTCTACCGCTTCCATGATCTGACGCAGGCTGGAAAACCGACAGGCGGCGTATTGCCCTTCAATGCCAACTCTGGACCGCCTGTGGCGAACATGGATACCAGCGGCTTATCTCTGGACGCTCACCTAGTTCAAGATGCCATGCTGAGGATCGGCAAGAACGCGTCTTCCGGTCAAAGCTTGCTGCTGGATCTAGCCGGTGGCATCGCAGCCGCAATCGGCGGCGATAATCAAGGACGATCCTTGACCGCGACTCTGGACGGCGGCGTCGAGCTTGTGGTTGGGCCAAATAAGCAGGGCAAAGGGATTCGGCTGGAGATCCACGGCGACGTGGACTGGAATATCTATGGCCACTTGCAACTCAATGTCAGCGGTGACTACATCCTCGAAACAAACTCTCACCAGCACATCTGCAAGACTGGGATCATCACGAAGGCCCAAAACCAGACGCATGTGGCTCTGGGCCGGATGATCCACGAGGCTCCGTCCCATGTCAATAACGAAGGTGCTTACGTTAGCGATCCCGACCAAACTTCTTAAAACATCACGCCCGCATCTCGCTGGTATTGGTTTGCAGTCTCGCGTATGATAATTCCATGTCACAGTTCATCGAAAACATAAAAGAGCGCATCCGTGCCGTCGAAGCACGCATGGCGAACGACGCCAAGACCTTGGAGGCTTATCGGCAAATTTTGCAAGACGAAGAGCGAAATCAGGCGACCGGCGATCTTCCAGCCGCAGAAGCCACGGCCAAACAAGCCGTTGAAACCATAGTCCTCGGAGACCTTTTTCCGTCAGAAGGCATCACCGTTGTTTCAGAGGAGACCATCGAGGATAACGCCGAAGCCGACGAAGTCGAGGGCCCAGCATCCGAGCTTTCGAGCCAGGATTTCGCTTTGTCAATCATCAAGAAAGGCGGGTCAAAGGGCGTCACTCCGAGAGCCATCAATGAGGCTTTTATTGAGTCGGGCCGGATCACGCGGGGCAGCAATCATGCCTACAGCCAGCTTGACCAGTTGAAAAAGAAGCACATCATCGAATCAATTGACGGTCTCTATTACATGGCTGGCAAAAAAGAGGAGAAAAAGAAGCTGATCCCCAAAAGCAAACGGCTGGCCGCTGGGGCTTAGCCGTGGTAAAAGGTTAGGCCCCGACTAGCCGACCGCCCAGTGTGGGCTCCTTCTCTCTTCCAACCGGCATCAGCTCCGCAGCGGGCAACCTCACCGATTTCATTAGCAGCGTGACCGCTTCCGCCGCCAAAATCGCGGCAGCGGGCAATGGCGGTCTGGGCAACAATGACCTTTGGCCGATCAAGAACTACAGCATCCCCAACCGGCCTCTCGTTGCCGGGCTCACCGATATTGAAAAAGGCTACCACTATGCGATGGAACAGGGCCGCTTCCTTGAGAAGGATCTCGGCGGAGCCATTTCTTACATCCAGGCCAAGAAACAGGATCTCAATGAGAAAATAGCCCACTACCTGTCGCTGAACACTCTGGCCCTGGACGGCCAGTTATCAGACCACCCGCGTGCCGCCAAGTATGTGGCCGACAGCATCAAATTCGTCCAGCAGATCCGCAAGTACACAACCGAGATCAGCAATCTTCTGGACGCCACCCAGGCCAACATCGCGGTTCTCCTCGCCACCGAGAAGCAGATGCAGGCGATGATACAGACGAACCTGAACTGCCTCGCCAACCTTCTGCAAGAGATCTGCAACTGGAATCTCCCGTCTCTGCCCTCTCTCGCCGCCCTGCTCGGCCATCTTTGGCACTGGAACGGCTTCAACTTCAACATCTTTTCCGGCTTCAATCTCTCGTTTAATCTCAATTTTTCGCAGTTCGCGAATTTCAATTTTTCGCAATGCATCCCGCGACTTCAGGGGTCTTCCCAGCCCAGCCGGGGAACCTCGATCAGCGACGGCTCCGGCCTCACCTACACATACGCCGGTCAGCCGGTTCCGCTCGGCGGCCAACTCGGCGTTGCGGCCAGCCTAACTGATCCGGCCTACATCGCGATGATGCAGGCTACCACGACTCCGGTATTCAACCCGACCTTATCGACGATTCCCGTCTCAACGACATCTAATGGCGTGACAACGGCGGCTATTCTGACCTCATTGCCGGACCCCGCCGCGATCATCTCGAATTATTCGCTGACTCCGACGCAATATGAGCAGAATGTTGTTTCCTTGATTCCGGCCTTGCAGCCGGTCGTTATCCAGCCAACCGATGCCGACTACAACATCAGCAACCCATCGGCCTCGGTACCCAGCCTCGCCCGCCAGAACACCCTGCGGTCTCTTCTCAGCTACTACATAAACCTGCAAGCGATCGTTAATTCTGGCTTTGATCCCAACATCACCGCCGCCTGGCTTTTCTATCTTGGCCTTAACCGGACCGGACGCGGTGGCACCTGGATCTCAAACCTGAACGCCGATTTCAGCAAGTACATCGCTCCTTCGCTCACCTACCTCGGCAATAATCCAGTCCCCTTCAACACGGTCCTGGGCGGCACCGGCATCACTTTAGAAGCCCCAACCGCGATACCGCTGATCGCTCTGTTGCAGGAAGACACCGGGGTCCTGAAATGGAGGCTATCGTTTCAGGAGGCCGCTCTCCTCGGCTACCCCAGGAACCGCAACTGGGATGCCTACGCGGATGCCACCGACATTAACATCACCACCGGAACAGACCCGGATTATGTGCCCACCGTTATAGCAGCCACGCCGACCACGACCCTGACCCTTGGCCAGGGCACGGCGACTTATCCGGTTGTCTGCACCTTCCCGCAGACCATCGCCAGCAATCTGACCCAGGTGATCGCGATCGCCGCCGCCGCGATCGCCAACACTCCCAGCTACCAGAGCGTTCACCCGCAGTACCGCTACATCTATGACACCTTTGCCCAGGCAACTTTGGTGGACCGCTACTCGCAGTTTTGGCGGGAATTCAACGCGAATCTCGTCGCGTTTCTGGCCATGGACCCGTATATTGTGTCCTTCGCGGTGTCGTATGTTGGCATTCTGAATGCGGCGGTGAATCCGCTGGCGGACGCAACTCCATTCACGCTTCTGAGCACCGATGCCAATTCCCGCAACCGCTCCTGGACGGTCGGCTCAGATCTTATAAATATCCCCGCCGCGACTGACTCATCCGTGGCATATGAGCCGCCAACCGCACAGAACAATGGCTGGGCGACCGGGGCCCTGGACGCGGCCACGTACCTCTCCCGGCCCGACATTCAAGCCCAGCCCTTGCCCGTGCAAATGGCCATGCTATACACCAACCAGACGTATGCCAGCCTGATGACTCTTTCGGCCAACCTTTCAATGGCGGTGAGCGACACGATAGCGAACGCCGATCTTTCCCTTGCCGCCGTGAGTCTTCCAGGCTGGGAAGCGGAGACCACCGTTGACATAGACGTGGCCCCCGGCGTCGGCCAAACGATTTCATTCGGGACAATTGATTTCGACCAGACCAACTATATCCAGGATGCCCAAACCTATGTGATTCAGGAAACCAACCCTTATATTTTGAACGTCAGCTTCAACTGGGACACGGGCGGGGCAGACGGCACGCGGACCGCGACGATTTTCCAGAACGGGGTTTCAATCGCCACGGCGTCCACCGACTTCACCAGCGACACGCCGTACACAACGCAAATATCCACTCTTTCCAGCTTCAATGAAGGAGATATCATCACCGTCCAGGCATCCCATTCGCTCACCACCCCGCAGACTTTGCTCACCGGGAGCAATCTTCTGGGCCTGCTCGATGTGACTGCTTCCACCAACGTCATCACCACCGGCACCCCTGTTAGCGGCGGAGGCACCACCACGACAACCAGTTCATCTAACGGCACTCTCCCTTTCACCACCGGGGCAGTCTTCAACGCATTCTGCGCCCTCTCCATTCAGTCAGATGGCAACGTTTACCCCGTCAGCCCAAAAACAAACCGCGATGGCTCTCCGCCATTCATCGACGGCATCGCGACGCAGGCGTCCACGGCGATTGGAAGCACCATTCAAGTGAATGTTGCCTATGGGGCCGTTGTCGCCACGAAGGGGGCTGGCTGGACGGTTGGCGGCCTGATCTATGTCATCGACGGCGGCAACCTGACCCAGAACTATGCCTTAATCTCGTCGCAGTATGAATGGATCATTGTGGTGGGCCGGGCGTACACGGCGGACAGCTTCATTTATGAGCCGCATCTGCCGATGAACTACACGCGCAACCTGTTCACGGCTGGCCTGACGAATGAGCTGGCCTGGATCTTCGGCCAGAGTTTGACGCCCCCGGCGTCCACCACCTTTATCACGCGGCTTCCGGTTAACGATGTCATGTCCGCCCAGGCAACAGGCAAATGGGCCATCTCCGGCCACACCTCGCCCACATATGCCGTGCCGACCATCACTTCGGCTTCTAATCTCGGAGCGACCTTAAGCGGAACATTGTCGGCTCCGTTGTCTTCGACGCAAACCCTCCATATTTACTCGATCACGACCACCGCCGTCCTGAATTCGAGCACGCCTGTGTTCGCCACAGCCACCAGCTTTTCTTTTGCCGGACTGGCGTCGGGAAGCAAAATCGCCGTGGTTTATGATTCGGCGCTGTCCGCTGTTGTCTCGACCAGCGAAGCGGCGGTGAACTTTGACCCGACTGTTCGCATCAGCAGTTATCTCACGGCAAACACGCGGACTCACCAGTACGACAGCCCGGCTTTGGCAAACGGCACCTATAACACGGGCCTGATGCTCGATTACCTCGGCAACCCGTCGTCCATGGGCCTTCTGGGAACCTATGCGGACGGAAGCTGGAGCACTTCGCTGGTGAACGTCAGCACGGCGGCTACCCTCGCTTCGACGAACGTTCTGGATGGTCTGCTTGTGACGCAGGCGATATCCAGCACAGACCCCAATTATGCGCTGAGCGGCACGACGACAAAGCTTTACGACCAGGCGGTTTGCATCATTGCTTCTCTTGCCTCCACTGACACGACACTCGCTGATCGTCTCGTCGCCGGACTCCTGAATGCCCAGACACCGTCCGGGCAATGGTATGTCAGCGTCAATGCTTACGGCACTGCGGCTGATCCGTATTATCGAACCGGCACACAGGCATGGTGCATTTATGCCTTGTCACTCTACCTTCATCTCCGGCCAACCAGTCAATACTCTGCCCAGGTGGAAACAGCCATCATCTCCGGCATCTCTGCCATGACCACCAATTACTATGTGTCGAATAACACGCAAGCCCAATACGGCCTGTTCACGATCGGCAACGGCGAGTACGATAACGGCCTGTTCAATCCGGTTACTCAAACAGGGGCGTTAACCGAAGACAACATCATTGCCTGGTTTGCCCTGAACGCGGCCAACGTCATCCTTCCAGATCACGGCTACGATGTCACCGCCGCGACGGTGGCGACGGCGGTGACGACTACTTTGTTCGTCTCCACCCGGTTTAATCGCGGCGTGTCTTCCACAGGGCTGGCGGACACGGCAAACAACCTCCGCATCAACGCCTGGGGCAGCCTCTTCTTGCTGGCGGTTGGACAGCCAGTTCTTGCCGCAGCGGCCTTGACGGCCTGCACGACATTCCTCAACTACACGAATGGATGCACTGGCTATGCTCCCTATGTTGGAACAGGCGGCTACCCCGGTGCCTTGCCGAACGTCTCGTCTGACGGCACCTTCGCCGTGGCCATCTCAACAGACCGGCAGGTGGGCATTGATGCGGCCAACGTGATCGTGAGCGGCATCGTTGCTTTGCGGGGAACAGATGGCGGCTGGCAGGGCCACACGGCTGCCGACAAAACCTACGGCCTGACTACCTACGAATGCGGGGCTGGAACCGGCTGGTCCGTTATTTTCAACACGCCGACGCTGCGAAATCTCATTTTCACGTCGCTGTAGCGGTATTTGTCTTCATGATCGTAATCACGCTTACTCACCCCCAGCAGCTTGAATTCCTGAAGCACCTGTTTGCCCAATATCTTGCCAGCGGCCAGATGCCGCCTGAAGAACTCCCGCTTGCCGCCGATGCCTTCCTGCATGTTTCGGCGGCGAGAGAGATTTCGACAGATCTCGGCCAGGCGAAGCTGACGGATCTCAGCCCGAACGGGCTGACGCTAGAATTTGAGGAGAAGACGACCGGGCAGACCAATGTCTAATTTGGCATCATTACCTCAAAAGATTACAAGTGACGAGGAATGTGAGAGGCTATCGGACGAACTGGAAGCGTTATGTTTCGCCGACAATCTCACTGCTGAGGAAAGGGCCTATGTCGAGGCTCTGACTTCTCTGATTATGAAGTATCAAAAGAACCCGATCACCTGGATGTTGCAGCCCTAATCCGACTTCCAATTCCCTTTACGAGGGATGCGGTATGGACGACGGGCAGCTTCTTGATATTTGCTTGAACGTCACCGGTGCCTTTGAAGGCGGCACTCCTTCTTACTCCACTCTGACCGGCGACTCTGACGGCCAGGGACTATCAGCCGGAATCCTGCAATGGAACGCCGGACAAGGCACCCTTCAGCTTTTGGTGAGGCAGATCGTCCAGGCGATGGGATCAGACCGCGCCGCCGCGTACTTCATGGACTCCGACATTCAGGCTTTCATGCAAATGGAAGTCACCGCCGCCCTCGCCTTTGTCCGGCAGCATTACATCAATCCGCATAGCAGGCAGGTGACGCCATCGGCGGAAATGCAATGGAAAGCGTTTTTGAACTCCCAGGAGTCCATTGATGCTCAGCGGGATTACGCCTCGACCACGGTTCTTTCGTTAGCTCACTCTCTGGCAAACAAGTATGTGGCGGAGGCGGCGGCAAGCACCAGGGTTTTGGCGTTTTTCTTTGATCTCTGCACCCAGCAGGGAGGCATGAAGACGGTGCCGGTGCTGTCCGGGAAGCCAAATTACTTTGGGGCCATGGATTTTGCCGTCCGGTCGAATTTGGCCTGCGCCGATCTTTGGGAGCCGGTTGTCACGGTCGATCCGCTGGCGGCGAAGCTCGTTTATTATGGCTATGAACGGGCGAAGCTGGCCGATCCGCATTACCTTTGGGACACGTTTTCAAGACGCGGGACTATTGCCTGCCGCATCGGCATTGTGCATGGAGTCAAGGTGGATTTGACGGCGGTGCTGGATTAAGCGGCCAAAACCGCCTTCAGCATCTCCACCGATTTATAAAAGCTCATGGAAACTGGAGGGGTTGAATGCAGGTAATCGAGGATGTATCCCCGTCCCTTAAAGAAGGAAGCAAACTGAGGCGTCACCACGCTCTCGATAAAGACCCCCCGGCCCGCAGCCACCGCTTCTTTTTCAATCAGGGGGAAGATCAGCTTGAAGGCTCCTGTTCCCTGCGGCACTGCATTAGCAGACGCAACGGTGATGGCATTTAGGATCGGGGTACCTTTCGGATCACCGTCATCAATGATAATCATCTGCTTTCTCATGTAGACTTTGAGCCGGGCACCAGGACAATTGAAGATGAGCCAATCACGAGATAGCGGCCCCAAAATGAAGCCTCGGATCTGTTGCTGAAATTGGCTATCCATGCGTGTCTACGCTAAAGCCGTCCGCGACAAAGCTGATGTTGAGGACGGTCGGACTTTGCGGCAGGGCTCCGGCGTCGGGCTGCATGGTGATGGTGAGAGTGCCGTTCCCCCAGCTAACGTCTTTCGCCAGATACCCGGCTTCGCCGCCCGCGACATTGTCAACGTATCCATAGACATCTGAAAGGTAGAATAACATCCAAAGCGGGGTATTGGTTTGGGTGGCATCTAGTATCGCTACGGACGCCCTTGACACCAAAATCAGGGCTGCGGTCGGAAAGGTCGCCAGCGGCCCGCGATCCACGCTCTGCCCTTCCGTCGCCCAGGAAGCTTGTGCCGTGCCCTTCACGCCTCCGGCGTATTGGCAGCCGTCGAAGGCGAACCCAGTGTGCCCGTTCGCCTCCGGCGAAAAGAACGAATCGTTATCTAGCTGAAAACAGAGAAGCGACGCGAGAACAGGCTGATTCAGGTAACTGTACGACATTGGCTCTTTTGGACTTCCTCTGCCTATAGGAGGGGTAGTTTGCCAATGCTTATAAACGCCGGAGCGTCCAGAACATTAGATCCAGGCAACCGCTCGTTCGTCGGCGTCACCGGCCTGCATGACAAGCGATTAACCGATGCCGACCTGAATCTCAGCCAGGCAATCCAAGACCTGAAACGCCAGAAAGCCATGGGCGACCATGTCTGCTCCGGTGCCCTGACCTACAGCCCTTTTGTGTTTTCCGCCCGCAGCGCGTTTCAGCAGCCGCTCATTTTCTTCATTCCGGCCTACGACGTGATCTTCAATGGCGATGTTGTGACTATCGGAGGCAACCTGTCCTCGACTCTTTCCTCCAACACCGTCCGCATACCGTCCCCTGTGTTCTGGAGCCCCGGCTCGGCCTCCGATCCGGCCTCCATCTATGTCGTTTTCATAGAATTCTGGTACCAGCGGCTCAACCCGTTGACCGCGACTGGTTATTACCAGGATTCCAGTGGCCTTCTTTATTTTTATCCGAACGGATGTGTGAACGCCGCCATAGCCAACCTGATCCCAAACGACACCATCGACCCTTTCCAGGGGCAGGAGACGACCGAACGCTCCCAGATTCAGTGGGCAATCCGCGTGCAGAAAGTGGATCTCGCCTACGACTTCACCAAGTACGCGTTCGGGCTTGATCCGGGGGCAACGGCAACCGAAACCGTCTACGGCCAGGCCGGGCAAACCTCGCAATCAACGACCCCACCGTTCCAGTTCACTAATATGGCCACCATAAATGGCGACGCGGGTCTGTGGCGCTGCGGCGACGGCAATTACCTGAATGAGCTGGGAACGATGGATGGCTACAGCTACGCGATGCCGGTTGCTATCGTTTTTCAGAGGAATTCCGGTGTGTTCTCGGTGGACGGCAACCCGCTCGGCACCGCCGATTCTCATGTCATTGCGTCCGGGACTCTCTATTCGAAGCTGACGGGAAGGTTCGACGGCAAGTATTGCGATGTGATATTCCCCGAAGATGTTGTCGATACCCGCTCCACTGTCGCCTTGGCGGGCTGGGATGACAAAACACTCATTCGCCAGAGCTTCGTGGATGTCATCACCGGCACCTCCCGCCTGTCTTTGACTCGCGGGATTTCGCCGGGCGGTTTTTCCGGGGCGGTCGGGTCTCTTCTGGACTATTTAATCTCGGTGGCTCCGGCTTCCGTCGCAAACACTGACACCATTGGGTCTTTTGACGGTTTGAGAAACGGGTTCTCGTCCGGCCAGTACACATCCTACGTGACAAAGGCAGTGACGGTCGATCAGAAGACAACAGGCGTGATCGGCGGCCCCTGGCTCGTTGGCGACAGCTTTGTCGTGACGATACCAGGCTCCTCACAGGGAACAATCGAGTACGCTCAGGCTCAGGGCTTGGTGAACAATGCGATTGACGGCACAAAGAGCCCAGTCCTTTTCCTCTCCGGCCAGGTCTCCTTTGGAGGTTTGGGAACACAGACAGTCACCATCCAGTTCACAAGGACACTGACCGGCACGACCTACGATCCCGGCATGAACCCGATCTATGTGACGCTGGGTGTCGAGTACGCCGCCGACAGCGGCATGGATCTGGCGGTGATCCCGTCTCATGTCGCGGGCGGGCAGTTGAAGGACAGCGAATCCGGCAAGACGCTGCCTGTTTATGGCGTTTCGGCATACGCCGTCAGCGCCCCTCTTGCCTCCATCACGGCCTACAACGCCTACGCCTACAATCCAGCGTATTCGGACACGGTTTTCGGCACGCGGGTCAGCATTCCGATCAGCGGCTACACCTCTGTCACTGGCGTCAATTCTGTCAATGCTTCGGGCAATCCCATCACCACGTACAGCATTTCGCGGCTTTCCCTGAACACCAACCTTACCGGCATCTATGTCGTCGCCGCCACCGATTACGTCACCGGAGCCGTCTACCCGATTCTCAGCCGGGCGATCAGCGGCACCAATTTCATTCTCCAGTTGCAGGGCACCATCGCCGCCACGACCACCGTCATCGCCACCTTCCTCGCCGCCGACACCGCCCAGTTAGCG
>Ga0116231_10008395_pt1 | contig 18154 bp, 17 predicted proteins | sample S1TSphgellanicum_2_FD_89695 | JGI IMG/M metagenome (GOLD analysis project Ga0116231, IMG submission 89695) | Host-associated microbial communities from peat moss isolated from Minnesota, USA - S1T2_Fd - Sphagnum magellanicum MG | ecosystem: Host-associated > Plants > Peat moss > Unclassified...
AAAAAAAAAAAAAAAAAAAAAAAAAAAAAAAAAAAAAAAAAAACAAAACCAAAAAAAAAAAAAAAAAAAAAAAAAAAAACCACTTGCTGTAGCCTAGGGTCAGTTTCCACATGGACAAAAAAAATTAAATTATTTTTTTCAAAAAAAAAATCGTTTTTACAAATTTGAAATTATTAGTATTATTATTATTATTATTTCATGATCTACTATGGTAATTGCCTAATATGAATAGTGAAACTATTCTAATTATAGGGCTTTGATGATATAATTATGATCGTTTTCAACACCTCAACTTCTTATTTTCCCAAAAATTCATCTCACTATTTTTGAAACATTATTTAATGACGAATTTGACCAATGGTTCTAGTCTGATTGGTCCAACCTTGATAAGAAGGTTTAATTCCAGGTTTAGGTGAAGGCCAGTTTCGACTTATTTTTGGGGACTGTTCCAAAGTTGATTTTTAAGCGATTTTGGTCCTTTCCTTGCATTCTACTCTCCTTTTTGTGTTGTTCTCCTTTTCAAGCCAAGCTACTACTTTCCTCTTTGTGCTATTGATCTCCCCTTCGTGCCACATTGTTGCTTTCTTTTTTGCCTTCCTACTCTCCTCTTCGAGCTACACTATTGCTCTCCTTTTCATGTTGTTGTTCTTTTTTTTCGCATTGTTATTCTCCTCTTTGCATCACACTATTGGTCTCCTCTTCACCATGTTACTCTTTTTTTCGCGATGTTGTTCTACTTTTTGTGCCACATTATTACTCCTTTTCGCGTTGTTGTTTTTTTCTTCATGTTGCATTACTGCTTTCCTCTTTGCCATGTTGTTATCCTTTTCAATTGCTTTTCTATTTTAGGTACAAGGTTCTTCGCATTGTTACTCTCCTCTTTGTTCTATTATTGGTGTGTTGTTATGTGTTGAAGAATCTTGTACTACCCCCCTGCATTCCTTCTTGTAGGATTCGGAGTGGTCGAAAGTTGAAAATTGAGAACTTGTATTTTTCCATTTGCTTATTTCCATTTCTTTTTTAATCTCATGTCTTTTGTTCCTTTTTTTTGTTTTAATTTTTTTGGCTTTTGGTTTGTGGTGCAAGGCTTGTTATAATTTTTTTTGGAAATAAACATAAACCTTTATACTTTTGATAATTTTATCTTTGCTTGATTGTAAATGCTTTACAATTTTATATTTTTGCTTGTTTTGTAGTTTTTTTTATCTTTGCTTACTTGTAAATGTTTTGCATCATATTTAATTGTGCATAAAAACATTATCATCACATCACACAACAAAACCTTATATTTGTTTCCTTAATTTCTCCACCATTTGTCCTTTTAAAATAATTGTGTAAGATGAAAGGGTCAAATGAATTTAATAATCAAACAATGCAAATTGAAGAATATATAATATGCATAAATGATGACACTGATGTTAATCAAATAAGGGAAGAAAGAGAAAATTCAAGTTTGCAAATTAAAGTAAATATAATGTTAGAGGAATTTGATGAAGAAAAAATTAAATAAATTTTGGAACAGTTGCAAATCAAAGAAAAAATGGCATCCTCATAATAGAAATGCATTTTGTTGGTCTTTTTATTGTGTTATTGAGAACCCAAAAGAAAACTTGAATGTTCTTCAAATGAGGTGTTGTTTATTGTGTCATTCTCAACTTGTTGTTTCTATGAATTCAAGAAAACAATTAAAGAAAGGTCTAATAACATATTATAAAACAAGTGGCATAACATGTTTATAGAAACATGTTGATGCAAATCATTCGACAATTTATAAAAGGATTCAAGAAGAAATTAATAATCAAAGGAAAGAAAATGTTAAAAGACAATTTGTAAAGAAAAGGTCTCTTATATCCAATTCTTCCATATCTGAATTTTTTGTTTCAAAAGATCCCTTCAGAAAGGATGATGTGGAACAAAAGATGTTTGTGGAAAATCTTACACTTTTAATAATGAAAATTTATTTGCCTTTGCAATTTGTGGAGAGTGTGTGGTTAAAATGTTTAGTTTTACAATTATGTCCTCGTGTGTAATTCCCTTCTCGAAAATTTCTTTCAAACATTGTTTTGCTTGAATTGGTGGAAAAAACTAAAAAAAATATATATTTTGCCTTTGCTAAATGATTGTAATTGTGTTACCACCAATTTTGATTTGTGGATGTCCAAGGGTACACATGATGTATTTGTCTTGGTCATAAATTTTTTGGGATCTAATTAGAAACCAAAACATGTTACTCTTGGTTTGTTTGAAGTTGCTAGAACTACAAGACAAGCATTGGCTAAAAATCTTATTAAACTTTTAGATGCATATGGCTTGAGAAATAAAATCATAGCATATGTGAAGGATGAAGGTTCAAATTTAAATACATTGACCAATGCTTTGAAGTTTGTTATTAAATGTGAAACTTTAGGTTTGGAAGAAAGGTTTCAAGGAACTTGTTTTGGTCATGTTTTTTCCAAAGTGTGCCAATATGTCACCATTAATAACAAAGTTTTTAAGAACTTGAAACACGTGTTTATTAAATCTACCTAAGCAAATTTGCAAAAATGCATTACTTGGCCAAATAAATCTAATAGAGGTTGTCAAGAATGGAACAAAACTTACATTGAAGTTGATTTGAGACCTAAAAAACAAAGTTAGTTTGGTTTTCAAACCTTTTTTTTTGGTTCCATTTTTGCAAGTTTATTGTTTCTAGTTCATTTTAATTGTAAAATTTTTTTTGTCAATCCTTGATGTATTTCTACAAGTTTGCAAGTAAAATCATCTTATTTCAAGAGGCATTACAATTTAGGGTAGTAATTGTCCTATGTTATAGTCAACAAACTGTAGTGAGGGTTATCGGCCATGTCCCTCCAACTTTAACTTGGCACATATATCAAATAATTATTAATGTTTTGTCTTTAGTTATAAATGCTTGTGTGTTGAACCAATCTCGTGGGCATTGGTTACTTTTTGATGCTTTGAATGTAATAATCACTATGAATTTGAAACTTAAAAAAGAATTTAAAATTGCACTTAACTTACAAGATTTAATTGATGGTGATTTTGTTGTAGCCTAGGAATTATCATTGCTTACATCTAACATTAGAAGAGAAGTATGTGGCATTTTAGATGGTTTTCTTTCATTCTTTAAAAAGTACGAAGGAAATAAAACACATAACATGTTGTCCTTGATGTTAAACCCTAGATTTAAAAGTTTGAGGTTAGTTTCATTTTTTATTGGTCGAGAGTAAGTTGTTTCCATTGTGGAAGAGTATGATCAATGATCCTTATTTCCTATGCTTTTAAAATGCTACCACATCTTCCACCCTAAGGCAAAATTTGGACCTGTGGCAAACATGCAAACTAATGAAGTAGCTTGGACATTTTTGAGATGTCTACCATAATGAATGAGCTAACAAAGGAGGTGATGAATAAGGAGTTGTTGATATTTAAAAGGTTTCAAGTGGATGTCAAGGACATTAAATGTCCTTTAGAGTGGTGGGTGAAACATGAGTTTTATTTTCAATTCTATCATTTCTTGTTCGTTAGATTCTTGGTTTTCAAAAAGAAACTGAAAGAATTTTTTCATTGGTTGGAATGTTTACAAATTTGAGGAAATGTCACTTACAATCAAATAATTTAGATAAGATAAATTTTATTAGTAAAAATTGGCCTAATGATCCTAGGTTGGGTTGTAGTTCACCTTTTAATTTGATAGATTTGATTGAGGTTAATCTTGCCTTATAAGAAGAATTTGAACAATATGAAAGTGAATTTGAACATGATGAATTTTTGAACTTGTAATTTGTAAAATATTTTTGAAAAAATATCTTCTTCTTCGGAATGCTAGGTTATTCAACAAATATTAATGGTGGTGGATATTCAATCATACTAAAATCCATCATTAATTTTTTAAAAAAATTTATGATACCTTATAGGATAATACTATAGATTTTTTTAAAAATCAAAATCAAAATTGACAAATAACAAATAGGCGAATAATTAAAACCAACGAATATAAAAAAAAAGGTTATATCCACCCAACATTGGTTTCCACCCACATGTGCCTCATTTAGGCCTCTAGTGAACATAAGGAACATCACAACATATTTGTTTAAAAATCATTGCTATTGGAGATGCTCTCATGTATTTGAAGTTTATAACTAAGACCTAGGTCCTTAGAATTCAAACATACCCTAGAACTTAAAAACCTTGGACCTTATTTCAACCTAAGACCCTAGCACCTACCTAATCCTAAGACCCTAACACCTACTTAACCCTAAGACCTAGACCCTATAAAAAAACCTTTAAAACTTGTCAATTCAATTCTTGACGAGGTTGGGATAAATGTAGACCCATTGAGTCCAGTTCTTGATTGGTTTGGGCTCCATGTAGACCTATTGAATCTGATTTTTGATGGATTCTAGGTCCTTGAAAAACTCATGAAATTTGGTTCTCCAACCCAAACCCAAATCCAAATTCAAACCCAATTAAAAATTGAAAACCGAACATCACTGGCAAATACCCCCTTATCAAACTCTATTAAGAGCTTATTTATATAGATTGTTACATGATTTTTCCAATTGCACAATTCTTGTCCTTCATCATCAATACTTGTGTTGCTGTTTTAGGACCTAGAAAATCTAAATGTTTCACTATTTCCTGCCAAGTTTGAACGCCATGGAGAGGGGGAAGTTGTTTCACCAACGACTCTACTTCCCAGCATTTACAAAAACAATAATAACAATAATAATAATAATAATATTTAGTCAAACCTTATGTAAAGAACTCCCTTTTAATTTTCTAGGTGTATTTTGAGGGATCTCCTCAAGCAAGAGAACCCTAGGGTGTGATGCCAAGGGAGCTCCCCAATTTTACATGTTCCCACATTCCCATGGAAATATTTCTTTTCTACGAAAGGGGAAAGAAGCAAGGAAATCAAAAGAGAGAGTTGTTCATGTAATGGGAGGAGCTTCCAATCATCCAACCCCCAAAACGGGGGTTTTGGGGGGTGGGGGAGGGAGAGGCTGGTGTCAGTCTATGACGGGGTTGGACCACCACGGTTTCCGTGTACAAACCGTCTCCACAAAGCATTGCAGCCGTCCGAAGGGCAGGAATGACGGTCGGATCGCATCCCTTTCCCACCGCACCAGAGGTGGATATAAAAACCTTCCCCCCCCAAACTACCGAAAGAACCGGTGGTTATATAGAGGAACGTGTTTTCGAAAATTTACAAAAATTTCAGGAACCAAGGTTCAAAATGTCAAAACTAGGGTTTTGGGTTTTCTCACGTCGAGTAAGGGAGTAAATACCCGGACTGATAACCTGAGGGTACACACGGCTAGTTCTGATACTTGCACAACGTCGATCGGGACCACTGCACGTTCGAGGTGGCTAGAGTGACGTAACCACGAGTGTCCGAAGGTCACGGGTACCACTAGTATTCGTATGTTCTCCTGAGGTTTGGGAACACCCTTGGGTGCCCCTCCCTCAAGAGAACACATTCGTACAAGAACCACCACCACCCCAACAATGTAAAAACCATTCAAGGACGAAGCTTGTGAAGAGAATGATGTAAAAACCATTCAAGGATGAAGATTGTGAAAAGAATGTTGTAAAAGCCATTCAAGGACGAAGCTTGTGAAGAGAATGTTGGCATCTGAATCGATGGAGCTCAAAAGATTCCAAAGTTCGCAGGTACCAACTACATGCATTTGTTTTTCAACAAGTCTTGGTGACACGTATGTGTAAGTTTGGTCAAGAAAAGTTGCATCGCAATAACATACAAACAACCACGAACTTTCTTTTGAATGTGAATGTCCATCAAAAAGTGAGGAATTTATTACTACATGGTCCGCGCGCGCGCGCGCGCGACTCATCTCATGACTTGAGACTTTTTTAACATTGAAAAAAAAGCCTAGCAAGCATTTTAATTTGCTTTCGTAGACTTCAAAAGTCTCTTTACTAGACTTGAACTTCTATGGCAATTTTCAAAAGAAGCCGGACTAAACTTTGATGTATGTAGGCTGCCTGCCGCTGACAGACTTGAAAAGAAAACTGGTGACGTTGGCGGCAGCGTGCCGCCGCCGCCGTGACACTCACTCTTAAAGCCTCGAAGAAAGACACCCAAAAGAAAAAGAAAAAGGGTAGGAAATTACTGAGTTGTCTCCACAAACACAATTAAATACCGCCAAAAAGGAATTTGAAACCCTTTTTTTTGTTGGTTGGGGTATTATTTGGCATGCTATGATTTTGCCCTGATTAATCCTAGTCGCCAAATTTCCCAAAAAAATTTTTTTTGTGAAATTTCGCAAGTTTTCTGTATTGGTTTCTAGTCTTTAGCCAAAAATGTGAAGAATGCTTGAACTTTTTTTTTTCCTTTCATATCATATTTTATGGCTAAACTAGTCTGTGAACCCATTTTGCTTGCAAAATGATCAAATACGCAAAAGACTAAAGTGTTATGTATCAAAGTCCATTTTGTCCACTTCTACCCATCAATTACTTTTAAAAATCAAATGTGCCCCAACACTGAATAAGTGGGGTGTTCTTTGCAAGGGGGGTGTGGCCTTGCCATTTACACTAAAAGGGTATCTTAAGGCAAAGGAAGAATTACGGAAACTCAAATATTTCACCATGCAAAAGTATAATCTTCAAAAATCCCGCTAAAAAGAAACCAAAATCCTTGGGGATATTATAACTCTATTATAACTAATCTCAAGTTTCAACACAAGCCAAAAATATCATTTTTCAAAAATCCTCAGATCAAAATAGACCTATTATTATTACCTAGGGGCCAAAATCCCTTTAAGCTAGTATACTCTTTATAAACCCTTATAATGTTCAACTCAAATCAAGCATTCCTATTGGTGCAAAAGTTGAAATTTGCCCCCATAATTTACCCCCATTGTTGTTATTGACGGTTTTTTTTTTTTGGGGGGGGGGGGTGGGGCCTTATTAGAGTGCTTCAAGTTTCCTTCACAGTATAGGATTGTCTTGTGGATGATTCCACAAAATGAAGGAAAATAAAATAAAATACACTGGATCATGGATTTCTCAAATTCTAGGGGAATTTTTTCTTGGATGGAAATTCTGTTCTTGGGGACTTTTGGCAAAGCAACAATAAGTGCATGATCACAACCAGGAGCTTTTTTTTTTTTTTAAAATTTTTAATTTTTAATAAAATAATTTTCAATTTTGCAGTATTAAAAAAATTGGCTAATGAGTTTCAAAAATAACCTAAATCAGTCGAGTTTACTCTCTTTTTTATTATATAAAAAAAAAACGAAAATTCACAAAATCTTCCCAGTTTTATTTGGTGGAAAGGCCAACAAAATTTTTGTCAAAGAGAATGTCACTTATCACAAAATCACAACACCCAGAAAACAAAGCCAAAATAAACAAATAATTAAAAAAATTAAAAATCCTGAAAAAAACAAGATGAAAACGAAGAAGCGGACGCCGACGGCGACGCTGAGGAAGGAGACGGCGATGGCGACGCTGAAGAAGCTGACGGCGACGGCCACGCACAAGGACAAAAGGAGGAGGAGGAAGAACAAGAAAAAGAACAAGAATCGTGATCATGTTAAAGCAGATGTAAGCAAAAGGTAGGACTAGAATCCAAAAGAAAATTTTCTAAAAAGATGACTGCGAAATAATCACGTTGATTCTTGCGCTCCTTCCTGATTTTCCAAACATCGATTCACTCTTTATAAATCTCACACCCATATTGCTGCATTTTGCCAAAGCAGCCGGCTGCAAATTTAAATCCCTCTGCAGCTCTCTCTCTCTTCTCTCATCTCGCCGAGTTGCAGAACCAACGGAATCCTTGTTGTCTGAAAGAAGAGAATAGAAAAGAAAAGAGAGTTGTTCGTTGTCAAAATCTTTAGCTTCTGTAGTTCTTGCACGTCGCGGATCCTTGGCTTAGACTGCAATTGTTTACAGATCGTGGATTTTTGTAGATTGAGAGAGGTTGAATCCGGGCTCGATTTTTTTTTTTTTGGTTGATTGTTTTGATTTTTGTTGGTGCGCAAAAAATGGATTCGGGGAGTCGGTTTGAAATGGATTTGGGGAGTGGGTTTGAAATGGATTGGAGGAGTGGGTATGGGAGTGATGGGATTTATCGGAGTTTACGGACCCAGCTGCATATGCCCAAGCAAGCGGAGTTGGATTTAGTGACGTTTCTGTTCTCGGGGAAAGCAGGAGACCCGCAGTTGGCGAACACGGCAGCGTTGGTGGATGCCGAGACAGGGGAGCAGCTGACATTCGGGGAGCTTGGCGTTACCGTGCGCTCCATAGCTGCGGGTCTCGCGGAGCTCGGGGTGCGACAAGGGAGTACGGTGATGATTTTGTTGGGAAACTCGATTTTCTTCCCGGTGATCTTCATGGCCATCACGTCCATAGGAGCCGTCGTCACCACCGTGAATCCGTTGAACACGCGATACGAAATCGCGAAGCAGATGCGCGACTCTCGCACACGTTTTCTCATTACCATCCCTCAGTTGGTGAGCAAAGTGGAAGGCTTGGAGAGTCTTCTTGGTTTGATTCTCTTGGAGAATCCATCATCGTCATTGTCGAGTGTAGCAGCAGCAGCAGCAGCAGAAGAAAACAAAAACAACAAACTGTCTTTCACTCCTTTCTCTAAGCTCTTGGCAACAAATCCAGACAAAGCACCGAGAGTACGCATTCGACAGACGGATACCGCAGCGCTGTTGTATTCTTCGGGAACCACAGGAGCAAGCAAGGGCGTAGTCATCACGCACAAGGGTTTCATCGCAGCTCAGATCACAGCTGCTGATGGAATCAACGAATTCCGAGACCTTCCGCCTCAAGAGGTGGTGCTGGGCCTGGTTCCTTTCTTCCATGTCTTTGGGCTGGCTCTCATGGGATGCGCCGATCTTCGACGCGGTGCGACAGTGGTCGTCATGTCCAAGTTCGGCATCTTCGAGATGCTGGAAACCATTCAAAAGTACAGAGTCACGAGTCTTCCCGTCGTTCCCCCCATCGTCTTGGGTCTCTGCAGACCCGGCGTGATGGACGCATACGACGTGAGCTCCGTCACCAACATCGCCTGCGGCGCAGCTCCTCTCAGTAAGGAACTGACCGAACGTTGCGCTGCAAAGTTCCCGAACGCAACTATTAACCAGGTAGGTATCTATCTCTCTTCTTCTCTAGTTTCTCGCTCTCTGTTTCTCTCTGTCTGTCTGTCTCTCTCTCTGCGAAGGACCGGCGCTTTGCAACAACGCCGCTGAACATGGACTTTTGTGCTTGTTTCCATGTTGTTTCTAGGGATATGGATTGACAGAGTCTACGTCCATGGGAACAAGCACCATTCCAGTGAGCAAAGACAGGAAACGAGACTTGAAATCGAGCTACGGATCTGCTGGCTGGCTGGTGAACATGCTCGAAGCTATGGTTGTGGATGTCGAGACGGGTCGCTTTCTTCCCCCTAACTGCACAGGCGAGCTTTGGATACGCGGTCCTTCTCTTATGCAAGGTAAGGAAGCTTCACAACTGATCCTCCTCCTCTCTGCATAACTTTCTGCTTCACAGTTCTGTCAAACTGATGCCACACTGCTGCTGCTGCTGCTGCTGCTGTTGCAACATCACTTGGGATTCATGCAATCATCATCATCTTCTCTTCTCTTCCTCTTTCTTTGCTTGGTTTCTTTTCATTTTTCTGTTTTCTTTTTGTCCATGGAAGCTGTTTGGATGCTTGCTCAGTGCTAATTCTGTTGTCTCTTTCTCTTCTCTTGCTCTTTAGTTGCTCAGTTTGTTTCTCTTTCTGTTTTTCTCTGTCAATGGAAGCTGTTTGGTTCCTTGCTTGGTGCCAATTCCCTTGTCTCTTTGTTTTCTTCATCTTTCCTTACTCAGTTTGTTTGTTTGGTGTTTTCTTTTTTCTTTTTTTGGTTTTTCTTTTGTCCATGGAAGCTGTTTGGATGCTTGCTCGATGCCAATTCTGTCATCTCTGCTCTTCCTCTTTCCTTGCTTGGTTTGGTTGTTTTTTTAAAAATAATTATTATATTATATTATATTTTGCTGTTTTCCTTTTGTCCATGGAAGCTGTTTGGATATTCTTTATCCAATTTTTCAATTGATCCTTATCTTGCAGCCAACTTGCTTGCTACTATGGTTTTGCACAGTCTTACTTTCACATTTAATGATGATTATGTTGTCTGTGCACTGGGGTTTTGGGCAATTTTGGGTGTGGTGGAACAACAATAGAGTATTTGAACAATGCGGAAGCAACAGCAGCAACATTGGACAAACAGGGTTGGCTACACACAGGAGACCTGGTTTACATTGATAGCAATGGCTGTCTCTTTGTTGTGGACCGCATCAAGGAACTTATCAAATACAAGGGTTTCCAGGTGAATTTTCATATCATGGGTGCAAGGAATTTTATTTATAAGGGGAAAGAAATTGATTGCTGTCTTTTGTAAGGTGGCAGACATTTCTGGTGATTTGCATATTGTGGGTGCAAGGAATTTTTTTGTAAGGGGAAAATTGATCATTGCCTTTGGTGATCCATTTCCAAAAATGGTGTTGAGAAGGACTCTTGTTGTTATTTTGCAATGGAGAAGACTGGAAGAACAGTTGCTCAAATGATGTCATTCCTTAAGACAAAAAGAAATCACTTGCTGAATTGTTGTGGCAAATGACAAGTTGTGAAATTCACCTCCCTTGTACTTTTCTGCACAGGTTGCACCAGCTGAATTGGAGGCAATCTTGACATCCCATCCTTCAATCTTGGATGCAGCAGTTGTCCCGTAAGTTGATTCTGTATTGCCTTCTATTTCCATTTGAATGTATTTTTTCCCTTGCAAAAATATTCATCAGAAGATTCCCCAATAGCTTCGCTTGAGAATTTATGTTTGAATTGATTTGTCTGCCTATTTTTGCCCTTTCCTCTCTAATCAACAAATTACAGTCCTGAGTAATGAATGGTGTGTTGCTCTACCTTGTCAGTGCTTACACCTGTTGCTGTCAATGATCATTAACTACATAACAACAAACCCATCCTCATAATGGTGCAACACATAGAACCCTAATACGAACTCAGATTCTCCTGTGCAAGCAGAACTTCTGACAATGGCCATGAGAGTTTGTGCAGAAGATTGTAGGTGAGGTTGGACTCCATAAAAACAAGGAAGTTTACACAATCTTCTGTCTTGTAAACACAATGAACATGACAGTGATCGCCTCTTAATGCACATGTGTTTGTTAATGTCCAGACTTCCAGATGAAGAAGCCGGCCAAGTACCCATTGCATATATTGTTTGCAATCCAGAACACCTAGTAACAGAAAAGCAAGTTTTGGACTTTGTTGCTGAACAGGTTTGATTTTTTTACATGCCTGCATTGCTCTCAGGAGTTTTACAATATCTTTTTTCTGCGTCAGGTCTTTTAGGCAGATTTATTGGACTGTGTATCACATCAACAACTCCTCCCTTAGCTCTTCTACTCCCCTGTGTAATTTAGACAACAATTTGGAGAAAAATTATGTTTGGAAAAGACTTAATTGATCAGGGATTAGTCAAGGATATCAAACAACTAGAGTGGTTTGTTTATTGGCTTTGTGTTTGTGCACTACTGATGATGCTCTTGATTGAATGCATGGGGTGTGCAGGTTGCACCTTACAAAAAGCTGCGGAGGGTGACATTCTTAGAAGCCATACCCAGATCCTCATCTGGCAAAATTCTGCGGAGAGAGCTCACGCAAAAACCCATCTCCAAACTGTGATCTGGTTTTGTGTCTAAGCAATTCTGCAGCAGAACGAATGTACAATAAACCAGAGTAGTTCAATATAGACTGTAACTACTCTGGTTTATTGTACATTGTGCCAATACGGTAGCTAATTTCTTTTGAGTTTTTAAATTCATTTTCAACCGATGAAACATGATGGAAATTTTTATGTTTAGTCAAAAATTATCTTCAACCATTTGGGCGACAGTAGAGCCTGTGTGTTTCATGAAGTTTTTGCCAATAAATTCTACACTTTCTGCATCAAGATGTTGGAAACCAAATAACTTTCTTTGACAGGCTCTCATATTATTTAGATGTAGCCAGCTTCAATTAGATTTTTTAGGAAAATAAAATATAGCATAAATGCCAAAAACATCCTAGATACTGTAGTACCTTATACAATTTGCCCTGCCGAATAATTATTTTATTAATTTAAAAATTCAGTTCAGCAACGAAAGTGGTAATTTTGCTTGTAACAACCAATGCATAGATCCAATGGGCAATTCTTGTTGACAAAAATTAATTTGTCAAGATTCTCGATTTGAAAATGGCATCTATAAAGTCATGTGAGGATTCAAATAATGAAAAAATCTTATCAATCTTGATTTAGGAAGTTAGAATGTTCAAGATGTGTTTCACCAACTTTGCAACAATAGGGAAGTTGTGTGATTTTGTCCACCACCAACTCAAGGCACATTTGCAATCCACCTCAATGGGATAATAGCAAAATCCATCAAGTTCCCTTAAATCAAAATGCTTCAAGGTGTTCAGATTTGTTTCAATGGTGTGAAATAAAATTTCAAAATCCACTTGCAAAGGTAACAACACATGAAGCTCTTCAATTGCAAAAGGCATTAATGACTTGTCAAATTACAAAACAAAGGCAATAACAACTATCAACCATGATTGACAACCAAACTAGTTGCATCCTCACAACTTACATATGATGTGATTAAATGCATACTCTTAAACTTAGGACCTAGCATAAGTGTTAACATGTAGTGACCATTTTTCCTATTAAAGCCATGCAAAAAAAATAAAAAATGAAAGGTAGAAGCACTTCCAAGATTTGATTTTTCATGCAAATCTAGAGTTCTTTCAACTCTACATCAAAAGCAATTGCATCCAAATTAGTCAAATTGTCTCAAATAATTCGGTGTGCAAGTTCATTGTTTAGCTCATAACATGTAAGAACTATAAACTACAAGGCATCTCTAAGTAAACAATGTCCATAGCTTTGTTTCATCACACACCTAATTATTATGGGTGCCAATAGTTTGATAACAACTTCACATATTGCCTAGGTCTTTGGAGATGGTACATTTGTTAAAAATAACAAAAAAAATTGTTAAATGGAAAGTTAAGGAATAATAAAACCTAACTTGCAAACCTTCAATGACTAACCCAAAAAATAAACAACCTAGCCTAACACCAAAAATCAAAACAACTTATAAGCATCCCCATACATTTGCAGGAAAAAAACACAAAAAAAATCTACCAAAAAAGACATAACATAAAAGAGAACTACAAAAATAAATAAATAAAAAAGGTTTAGACATCCCCAAGCCACTATAAGAGATGATAAAATTCAAGGGAAATGCACACGTTTGCAAATCAACCCATTCATCTTTTACATACGTTAGAACCTTTTGTTTAAAAGAAAGCTTGTCAAGGAGTTGTTGGAGGTAGAGAACTATAACTACACCAAAAGTATCAAATGCTTCAAATAAACCAATTGTTAAATGCTACCAATTCTTTAAGATGAAATTTATAACCACAACAAACACATTGTGTGTTCCCTTATTCATCCAAAGATCAAAGGGACAAATTGTTAACACACAAGTGGCTAATGCGGGTGGTTGCACACACTCCACCAAATTTTTTTACGTTAATGCCGACAAAACATTTTCAACAAAAACCTTTCAACATGGGAAGACCACCGGCATAACTTGTACACTAACCTTTGGAACGAAATGGACTCCACAATCTTTAATGGCAAAAACTCCTTGACCGCATATAACATCAAATCTTCTATGAAAGCCTTTTGTGTGAAGTGTTTTTATGTCAATGGGTAGTAATTGCAAAAAAAAAGAAAGATGGTAATGGGGTTAATATTGGACTTCTTACTAATTGGTTCCTAATAGTGTGTTGATTTAAACTGATTAGCTACATGTTCCAAATACTTTGTAAGCAAAGTTTTATGCAAAAAACTCCAAATGTTCTTTCATGGCAATAACGCCATTAACTTTGTGGTATGCAATCAAACCTTTACAACACTTTATGCACAAGGCCCCACATATGATTATGGTTGATTATGCATTTCATAATCTAGTTGACATTAAGATTTATAGGTTAGTTGTTGTTTACTTAGAAAAAAAAAACCATGTTGAAAAGTTGTGACTATACGAAGCTTCCAAACAAAACCCAACTTTTCCAACTCCTCCAAATGCATTAAATTTAGTGTGCATTAGTAGTAACATTTCTAGCTTAAAAGTTCCCACCTCCAATCACATCAACTATTTGCAAAATGTCATGGTGATAATATTCACACGACTTGCAAATCCAATTAAGAATAGATTGAGGTTAGTTTGAGGATTTTCCAAGTTTAGTTTAGATGCCATATTTCTCTTGTTGTAATGTTTTTTGCAACCAACAAGTTTGTAAAAATTGTTGCCTTCAACAACTATAATACCCTTACAAAATATTGTGATTATCAAGCAAAGGTGATGGCAAAGCATCAATTTTGGGAATAAACAACAAACAAATAAACATGCATGTTGTCAACTAATTCAAGTTTGTTGTTTTCAACAACCACGATACCCAAACAAACCACCAAGATCACCAACCAAAGGCAATCATGGTAGAAGCAATGGTGATTAAAAACAAACACAAAACCATGTGTGTTATGATGGTAGACATAACACCTTTACGAACAAACAAACAAGCATTCATGTCTCAATGATAGTAGTAGCATTTCCAAAAACAAACAAAAAAAACAGACACATAGTGGTGGCAAAGGCAATGTCCACCTCTAGGAATAAACATACAAGCATGCACATCATGATGGTAGAGGTAATGTTCCTAGAACAAATGAACAAACATGCAATGGCAACGACATTAACTTCAAGAACAAACAACAAATGATCAAACAAAAATACCAAATGTTAATAAAGTTTACCTTATTCACGATCTTCTAGAATTTGTAGGTATAACAACAATCTACAAACTTTGTCAACTTGCATTACTTTGCCTTCATGAACAAGACACCCAAGGCAATAATATTCCATTGCATTACATTCAAAAAGGCAATGGAGATGGCAAAAGGGGAGTCCTTTGCAAAAATAATTTTTAGTGTTTAATTTGTCATTTCAAGTTGGACATGCAAAATGTAAAATGAACCCTAACCTTAAAAAATGAACATTAACACAAAAATTAACCCTAACCCTAACTCTACTATCCATCAAATATCTAGTGTCAACTTGTCAACTATGGATATTCAATGTCAAGTTGTGAGAGGGGTTTGTCAATTTAAAGTTGGGAAAAAATCCTAAACACTCCCAAGTAGGAATTAATTTGGGAGTTTTGGAATGTTTTAAATTATTGGGACAAAAATGTAAATAATCCAAATTGAACCCCCAAATAATATTTTAAATGTCTTGAAACATAGAATATCAAATATGAATTCAAATTTTCCTTTCAAAGTTGTGAGTTAGGAATTATATGGCCAAAAAAAAGGTCAAAAATCAAATTAACAATTTGACTCTCAACCACTAAAACTCGAGAAACATGAGTAAAATCATTTTCAATTGAAACATGTGACACAACATTGAAAAGATCTTGACGAGGACTATAAGATAATGTAATCACATGTTCAAAATAAACTTGGTTTTAAGGAATTTAAAAGGCTCCAAAGTTTCAAAACACTACATGTTTTAATTTGGGGAGTCATATCGAGACTCTTACAAGTTTTGGTCATTTCAATGTAAATTTTGTAAACAATCACATGGTATACTATAAAGGAGGAAACAATGAACTCCTCCCAAGTCCGAACCATGTGAATTATAAATGAGTCTATGACCCAATTTGGTTCCAAATTCACAAATTGTCATTTTTCTTCGTTTGTGCATTTTCAAATGTCAAAGAGTTCAACTTGAAGAGCTAGTCCTAATCCCATCTTAAAGTTTTTACATGTCTTTCTAGCCCCCCAATGTGAGAAGTTAAAAAACACACTTAATGCTTTGAAGTCTTCCACATTGAAATGTATCAAAAAGTTTACGTTCTCAATAGCTTATACCAAGACTTTGAAAGCACATCAAAATTTTACATAAAACAATGATTAGTTCCCAAAGGTGGTTGATACAACATTGTAAAAGAACATTTCCAATGTTAATATAGGTTAAATGATGGTAATGGTGGTTTTTCAAACTATTGGAATTTACTCTGCAATTGATGTTATTGATGTTATTATAAAAATCAACATTGTATAATGATCTTTAGTATTTAGATGTACATGTTGATTTTATAGTTAATGGATTTTAGAAATTAATATAAACAACTAAAAAACATTCAACAACATTTGAAAACCATTTTGATTATTATAAACAAATTACATTAATAATGTTCCCATTTTAAAGAGGTTGCATTGTTTGATTTCTGGATCAATGAATGTAGCCCTTCCAACAAACAATATGAATAAAAATGTTTCAAATTTGATTTTGCTTGAAATTGATTTGATTATATAGAAAAAAAATGTTAAATAAGTTGTGCATTGATGAACATTTCAACCATTCATTAATGTGATCGATGTTCAATGTATGTGTATATCAATTGATGAAACATATTATTCATCCAAACAAATGTCAAATATGCATTTGATCTAGTCCATTTGGTCATTGAATATATTCAATCAAATGAACTTTTCATCCAATTACACGATGTTAACATTATTGGTATGTAGGAAAGGCTAGTACAAGTGGGAAAAAAATTCAAAGGTTATGCTAAGTGCATAGAAAGTGGATGATGAATCACATTGCGCCATGAGGTTGAAAACATGTGAATGGAGTCTATTGATGGCAATTATTTTGCATATTTGTTCATAAATATAAAGAAAATAAAGCTTTTAAATAATTACAAATGCAATAGCATACATTTCAAGACAAAGTGAATCAAGATCCTATGAAGGATGGATGATGGGTGGATAATATATATTTAAAAAAATAGTTGAACTTATTCTTATGGGTTTCTTGCATAATTTGAAAGAGACAATCAAAACTTTTCAATTTAATTGCAAGAGGTTCTCATTTCAACTATTATATAAGGTTGCTCAATTGTTTTGCTTAACAAAATGGTCAAAAGTATTAACCACACTAAACTCAAAATCAAACAAAATTAAAAAAAAAAATGCAACATTCTAAACTAAATGCACAAAATCCAAAAGAATAACAAAGCAAAGAAGAACAAAAAGCACACCACACAAAATTTGATCATTCAAGAATCAAACAAAATCAAATAAGGAGAGCCAACAACATTCTAGCATTGAACGAGATCTCACCATCCAAAAGTCAAATACAAGCAAAGCAAAGAAAAAAGACAATGACATTAAAGTATTGAATAACATCTAACCATTCAAAGAATAAAAAAAAACCAAAGAAAAAGAAGAAAAAACAACAAGATTCCACTATCAAACAATATTATATCATCCAATTAATATCAAACAAAAAAAATAAGAAGAAAAGAAAAAACAATCCTCCATGAAATAGCATTTAACCATGCAAAAATGAAGCAAGCATAAATTTCAAAAAGATGTGGCCTAGAACAATCAATTATTTAACAAGACCAAATAACCCAAAACTAAAATATTTATTAAAATCCAACCATCCAACATTAACCAAATGTAATAAGGAAGATGAAAGAAAAACAACATCCATGGAGAAGAAGGATAGAGAACAACATTTTACTATCAAACAAGATCTTCAAATAATCAAATAAAAGCAAAGAAGTAAAGACATGTTTACTAAAGGTAATGAAGACTATTTGATCATGTTATATAGGGTAATGGTTATGGCAAAAAATGTTATACAAATGCTTACAATTTTTTGAGAGTTTGAGATACTAAAATGTGGGGTTGAGTTTGAGTTTAACCAATGATTTAACTCAAAATGTGTGTGGTTGAATGAACCAATGGTTTGGTGCCTTTATATCTACACAAATGAACAAAATTATTATGGTTTTATAGTCAAGATTATGTATGTATTCAAATGAACATACACACCCAACTCTAGTAACAATAGCCCAGTATAAATCAAACAGAATCTGACCATCCAAAAACCCAAACAAAAATAATCAATGAAGAAGAAGGACAAGATCTTTCCACATAATAAAAACTCAAACGAAAAATAGCAAAGAAGCACAAGAAGAAGAAGAAGAAGA
>Ga0116231_10008396_pt1 | contig 18153 bp, 6 predicted proteins | sample S1TSphgellanicum_2_FD_89695 | JGI IMG/M metagenome (GOLD analysis project Ga0116231, IMG submission 89695) | Host-associated microbial communities from peat moss isolated from Minnesota, USA - S1T2_Fd - Sphagnum magellanicum MG | ecosystem: Host-associated > Plants > Peat moss > Unclassified...
AAGGAAACGATGGTGACAACAAACAAAGGAAAAAAAAACTCCCCAATGGAAAATTTGAAGGGGAAATTAAAAACCCACCCCCCCCCCCCCCAAACATCAACATTTCATGCAAAATATCAACATAGAATGTAAAGTGTCCCATAATTAGAGATTATACTAACTACCTAATTAACTAGAGCAAATAAGTACTAACTTGGAAAAATTCAACAAACTATAACTAATAGATTATTATTAGTAGACATGTGTGATAATATTTACAACAATCCATTGCAAACTTAATGTTCTCTACCTTTAGCATTCTTCAATTCTTTTTTGACATTACAAATCTTGAGAAATGAACCATATCACCATGAAAATCATGTTTTTATTATTATTAGGCAACTATTAATATAAGGTCTTTCTAGGAGATGTGAACTTTAATGCTTTGAACATGACTCATCAATTTTCATCACATTACATATATTATCTTTTTACATACCTTGATTAGGCATTGGATTCGATAGACAATTTTTTTGTTTAAATTATATAGATGAGCCAAGTTCAAGTGATGAATCCACATTGATTCTTCAAATACCTTATTTATTTTACATTGAAAGATTTGATGTGGCCAATAATTAACATACCTCCTTCCATGTTGCTTCTTTATTGTCTTTGATTTGTAAACAACAAATGGAAGGACTTCGTGACTACAATTGAAGAGTAGGGTGCCTTGGAGTTTACTTGGATAGATCCCTAGGGTATTGACATTATGCACATTGATAGAGGGTTCACCATCAAAACCTCACACAAGAGGAAAAAAATCCTTTAAAAACTTATGTATTTTAAAATCGTTGTAAAAGATCAATTAAAGCCAATTGTAACATGTAGATTTTTTTTGCCTCAATATTACTATAAAAATCTTATCAGTTAATCCCAATGCATATGGTTCCTTGCCCATCCAACAATAGAAACCTTTAAGTCAATTGGACCCTTAATAGATCTAATAATTATAGTTTTTCCAAATGAGGTTATTGCAAGTTATAATCATGGACTAACTAATTGTGCTCATAAGACTTGTACAAATTTGATGCAATAGTATTCCAACCACTATGTGATAGTAGGTAAGATTGAGAAGTGTAGAAGGGTGTGTGCTTGGATGCATGTGAACAAAGATAGGAAAAAAAGAGGATTCAGTCTTGTGGTAGCGGCTATGTAACTTGATGGTGTTTGGCTACCTAAAGGAGGAAGAAGATTTGGATTGGGGGTGTGAAACTTGTGTACATGTAAGTTTTTCTTTAGGAGAATAATAAAGCTACTAAAGTGTAGCAAAAGTAGTTTATGTTTGATTCCAATGGCATTAGCTACTTGTACTTTGATTATGGATTTTAACTTATGTTTTTAGGTTTTGATGAAAAAAATGTGTATATGCACTACTACATTTTCATCCTTATTATTTTGCTTGTGTTTTCTTTATTGTAGAAGTAGAACCAACTACCCACATCTATAGTAGTGTAAATTCATGGTTTTTTTTTCTTGTTATTCATAATATTTATACTTGTAATCTAAAGTCATCCATATGTACAATATTGTACCCATAAAAATCTACCCTTCTAGTTGAATTTTTGTGTGTTTTAAACTCTTCAATAAAACCATTACAACAGTCTATCTTTTTTTAAAATCCAATTTTACTAAGTCCTTTAGAAAGATTCAATTCCATTTTGTTTCAATTTGGGTTTAGGGTTGTTGATTAAAATGACAAAAATAGCAAAAAAAATGATGATTATATTGAAAACAAGTAACATATGGAATTTTTCATATGTGTGTGTAACCAAAAGGTGTTTTTATTGGGAACTTTTTGAGCTTTGCTTCAAAGTTGAATTTTTTATATTCCTTAGTGTGTTAATGTCCCACATGTAATACATAAATAAATGTTTGACCAAGACATTGGACTTTCTAATTGTTGTACAAGCTCTTCTCCCTTATTCATGTTTTTGAATCACTATAACAATCATTCCTAAATCAATGGGAAGTCATGTATGCAAATTCAACTTTATTTTACTTAGGTGAATTCCTAAATACCTATTATTGTAGTAACTATAATATGATTATAATATGACTACATTGACCTTACTATTCACCTTTAACACAAGAATTATTAAATCTTGAAAAAACAAGAACCACTACATTCAAGAATGAATTGTCATGCTTATAAAGACAATTAGAACTTATCTATAAGTTCCCACATATTTCAAATTTTGTTTAAATTTTTTACCCAAAAGTTCCATAAAATTAAATAAATAATAACTTAAGTTTACATCATTACTATAAAAACATGTTATTTTGATTATATTTCAAAATAAAAAACACCAAAAATGATAGGTGTCAAAAAAACCACCTTATCAATTTAGACAAGTTGGTTTGGACACAGTTGTGACTAGAATGGTATTTGTAATTTAAAAAATAAAAATTTATTTGACTGGCCATTTTGACAAGACAAATAATGAAACATTTGACTAATAAAATTTATATTTCAATTTAAATATTTTTATGGATTATTATTATTTAAATTAAGTTGGGTAGATAATAAATAAGTTTAGGTAGGTCATAAAAAAGGTAGACAGCTAGGTAATAACATAACCTACCTTAACCTACCAAGCCTAACTTAATCTACCTACTTACTTTAATTTAGTCTACCTACCCTAGTCCCTTAAGCATGCACATAGGTTACAAGTATAAGCAATTGAGCCCACAATGATAAACCAAGTCCTTATCAATGGGTTACATTTCCAAAAGGTGATAATTTTTGTCAATTTTTTGATATTATGTGTTTATTTCACATTATTATTTATGTAGGTAAATAGGAAAGTTAAGTAATTAATAAATAGGCTAAAGATAAGTTGCAAGATGATAGGTAGGTATATAGGCCTAGGTAGGTAGATAAGCCTAAGCCACCTACTTACATAAGCCTATTTGCTTAACCTAAAAATAATAAGTACGTAAGTAGGTAGACCTATGTAAGTAGGTAGGTGGGTAAGTAAACATAAGTAATTAGGTAAAAATAGGTTTAGGTAAGTAACTAAGTAGGCCTCAGAGTAGATAAGCCTCAACTACCTACATACTTAGGTTTACCTACCTAGGCTAGGTAGGTAGGTAAACCTAGGCTACTTACTTAGACTAAATAGTAACTAGCTAGATTGGTTGAAAATTAACATAGAATGATGAATTTGACTAGGCCATTTTGACCAAACATGTCATTTTAGTCAAGTTCATTAATCAAAAAATACACGTGTCATTTAGGTTCAAAGCCCCTAATCAAAATGGACATGTTCATTAGTCAAGTGGAAAAGCTAATCAAGTTGAACAACTTTAAAAACCATGAATTGTGGTATTGCATGTTCTAGTTTTCAAAATAAAGAATTGGCCAACAATAGTTGTTTATACTAGTGTTGTGTGGGTTATCAAATTGTCATTCAAAACTAATCTAATTATCAACAAATTCTCTTGAAAAAAACTAGTCAAGTTTTTTTTTTTTTTTTTCCTTTTTACTAATTTCAATTTTGGTATTGCAAAATTTTGCATTATGATTGGGGATTTGATTTGTGCAAGTTTGCAAGTAAAATGATCATGTTTTAATAAGTTAATTTTTAATTTCAAAAAATTGTTGTCCTCTGTTATAGTAAGCATATTGGTCTTAGGATCATTAGCCATGTACCCCTTCCTTTCATATGGAAAACATCACAAATTATTACAGATGTTTTATCTCTTATTGTCACTATTAATGTCTTAAACTAATCAAGGGGTCACTAATTATTGATTGATGCCTTGCATGCATCCATATCTACAAGCCTTAATTAAGAATAAATGAATTATCTTCATGTTTTGGATGTTATTTTGACTTTTGATATTCAAAGTAGATATTGAATTGGGAGATCTTGCAAGGAACATAAAGAAGGAAGTTTGTGGGGTCATTGATTTTTTTTCCTCTTCTTCTTGACAAAATATGATGACACTAATAAAAAAAATGGTTTTTCAAGATATTATAGTTGATTACTTGATATTTCTTGATTGGTGAAATGTCCATTTCAATTAAAAGGTCCATTGTATTAATGAACATTTTAGTTTTTAATTGATCAATTTGACTAATGATAATGGGACATCTAATCAAGTCAAACAAAGAATGATATCCTTAGTGAAGATGGCCAATGGATTCTAGTCAAATGGAACATTTAGTGCAATTGGACCAAAAAAATCCTTGGTCAAGATGGTCATTGGGTTTTTGGTCAAATGTCAAGTTGTACAAACAAAAATGACCTTTTACCTATGTACTTAGGTATTAGGGTAGGTAGGTACTTAGGTAGGTGGTAGGTAATAAATACTTACTTATATAGGTACCAACCACCTAACTATCATTACCTTAATAGTAGGTTGTTGGTACGAATTCAATGGCCAATACACCTCCTACCTATTACATTATATACTTAACTTTTTTTTAATTGCATTATATGCTTACATAACTCTACAATATGCAATATTATAAAATTTCAAATAAAAAATTTGACAAATGTTAACAACTTATGAAGTTGTAATCCATTGGTAAGGATTTGGTTTATCATTGTGGAGGTGAGGGGTTCACTTCCTAATACTTACAACCTATGTTCATGTTTAGGGGAATATGCTAGGTATGTTATGTTAAGTACTTGATATTATATCTTATATTTAAACATTTGCAATTGATTTTGTTTAATCTATTATGAAGAAGGGGTGGTTTAGCTAAATAATATGATAGGACATCCTTACTTCCTATGTTTTTGACATCTTATCATCATTTGCATCCATTGTCCAAGGCTAAAAGTTATTTTGTTGAACAAAATGATGACAATTTGGAGATATTTGAGATGGTAACAAACACTTGTGAACTAGCAAAAAAACTTGTGAATTGAGAATTGTTGATGCTTCAAAGATATCAAGTGGACACAAAAGACATCCAGTGCCCTTTGGAGTGGTAACAGAAACATGAATCCATGTTCCCAATTGTTGGCTTTTTAATTCAATAGATATTGGGGACCGTAGGTTTTCAAATAAAAATAAAATATATATTTGCTTTTGTTTGTGTACTGATTAATTTGAGGAGATGCCACTTGTAGTCAAATAATCTTGAAAAAATAACATTTGTGAATAAAAATTAGTCAAATGATGCAAAGGTTGGTTGAAAAGTTTTTCTCATTTGATATAATTGATACATTTTGAAATAAACTTAAAAGGTGAATTAGATGAGTTCATTTGAATGGAAAGAAGGTTAATATTGTGAATATTTCATTGATTTTATTTTATTTTGTTTTGGATATTAGATATTTGCAATGAAGGTTTTTGATTTTTCTTTTAACCTATGAAAACTTATAAACTTTGCAAAAGATTTAATCTTAAGCATAAAATTTTTAATTGATGTTAAAGAATTGGTTAATTGATTAATCTAAATGATGTAAAAACTAATTATGAAAAAATGGGGAGAGAACCAATGTTGCATGAAAAAAATAGACATGGTCAAACTTGGTCAATGTGATAAAATCAAATTTTGATCCTTGGACCTATATAGTGCAAGGCCATTGCCATCCACCTACCACATTAGATGTAAACAATGTATTCACATATAGAATTTATCATCTTCAATGTTTGAATGTACAAAAATACAAAGTTTAAAATATAATTTCTTTTTCAATACTTACTCAAATGAAAATTTGAATATGGATTATTAAACTTTGAAGCATAATCAACATATGTGCACCAACTAAAAATTCAAAAAAAAAAAAAGTGAACATAGAAAATCACTTTTGAATTTCAATTTTTTTAACATATCCATTATGTTTCAATACATGATAAACTTTAATAAATATATGTATAATTTAAATATAAAACCTAGAATATATCATTTTAAATTTTTTACATTATGAACATATGAATATAATGTACCATACTATATACACATAACATAGTTTTACATGTAATTTGTTAATCTACACATACATGTATGTGTATATTAATATGCATACAATATATTAGTATTGATATATTATTACATACATATTTTATAGAAAATACATGTAATATAATATACGTATATAAATTCAATATTTATACTTTGTAGACAAATATTTATTTTTCATTCTATCATTTATTTTTAAAATTATATTTACAAATTAATTATATTATATTTACTATTATCCAACCACTTAATATAACATTATAATTACAGAATTTTTATTTGTTCAATTTTTATAATTTTATATTTATTAAAATATACACATTTAATATCATATACATACATATATATGTAGTGTTATATATATATATATAATACATAATACTATTAAAATTATAATTTAAATTTGTGTAAATTATATTTAATCATATTTTTTTAAAGGTCATTTTATAAATTTAGTATGTTACAAATTTATGAAGCCTAAACCTATAAATGAATTTGGTAAAACTTTGCTAAATTTGAGTAAAATAACATAAATTTGCTAAATTATTTTATTTTGGTTAAACTAGGATAATGTTTTATATATTTTGATAAACTTGGGTGAAATTTTTTAAAGCTTGGTTAAATGAATATCAATTTAGTTAAACTAAATAATTTTAATTAAAATTGGCTAAACCTAGAATTTTTAAAACTAAATTTGGTTAATTATTGCTGAAATTGAATAAATTTGGCTAAATTTGAATAAATTAGGCTGAACTTGGATATTTAAATTAAATTTGGTTAAAATTGTTGAAATCAAGTTACATTAAGCCACTGAAGGTGAACCTAGTTAAACTTGGTTAAATTTGAATAAATTTGACTAAACATGGTGAAATTTAAAAGTTGGTACACTTGGCTAAATCAAACTAAATCAAATTACATATGTTAAAGCATGGTACATTAAGCTAAAATATGATTAATTAAATTAAATAAAGTAATTAAAAATAAACTAGGCTACTTGGGGTAAATTAACCTTAAGTAGGTTAAATTAGGTTAAACTATTATTAGATTAGATTAAATTAAATTAAATTAAAATATGTTTAAATTAATTCATATTATAATATATGCATGAGCCTATTTAAAGGCTACCTAGTAGGAAGAATTTAAATCCATTGAAGCTTATATTTAAGGGTTAGTTGGGACCTAATATGTCTATTTAGGCCTATTTAAGGTCTACTTAAATTTATTAACCTTTTTATTTAGTCTATTTACTTAACCTAACTTGTTTAACCTACCCATGTACCTACTTCACCTAGTTATTTTTCATGATTACTAGTCATGTAGTCATAATATCATAATCATATGAAACTAAAAGTCCTATAATGATGACTAAAATCACATATGACTAGGTCATATCACTCCATGACTAGGTTTGGACATTAATCACAATGTGTCGTAGTCATGGATGTTATGTTTTGGTGTAGTGGATCAAACACATAAACATAGGCAATTCATGGTTAAAAACATGGGGTACAAATTATAGAAATCACTTTCCACAACCGCATTAAAGCCCACCCAGGTGACAACTTGAAACCTACCAAAATTATACACTAAACATAATCACATGATACATACCCATACAAAACATACCTTCAAGGAAATAGGTTGAACCAATCAACGATTCTGACACTTTGAAATATGGCCCACTAAAACCTAGCATGATAACATAACATAGTTAGACATAGTTCCCCAAGAAATTGAAACATAGAGGGTTCAAGAGATTGTTAAAGATTGCATAATCAAAGCAACCCAAAAACACAATTTGACATTAAAAAACATATTCAAGTTATAGAATGAATTATATCTAAGCAACGAATCAAACATAGAAAGTTTAATCTTTGAAACATAACTCTAAAACATATATTTCAATGAAATATTGTAGACTCATCTTATAAAAAGATAAAACATCTCAAATTTTACCTTAGATCATTGATTTCCACATCAACATCATCAACAATGAAAGCATTTGGTTTTTAATCTAGTTTTGATTCTTGTATTTTTTTATTGATAACATCCATCCATTTGGAAAGGTCATTTTGCTTATTCTGAAATGTGATTATGTACACAATTGGACAACCGTTCTTTTAGTTGTTAAACACCATCATTGTATATAATAGAAACCAGTATAAACATAACCATATTTTAGCACGTTTCAACAATTTTCAATCGTGTTTCAACATTTTAACATTGTGTTTCATCATGTTTCGAAATGTTTTCTAGACTTTGAAACATGTAATAAACTTACATTAAAAAAATTTACCTTGTTTTCATTTGTTCCAAATGTAGCATTGATTGTAATTGCATTATGATGACCATATTGTTGCATCATCGTGGACTACTAGGGACTCTGACTTTCAATTGTGAACAAGACATTTGTACCAATAACCTCTCCACCAATTTCCAACCCACTTTCTTGATAATGAACCAAAAGGTTTGGGTTTTCTCTTCCCCACATGTGAACACTATCGGCATCATTTTCATGTTTCTTATATGTTTTTTTTACTAACTTTCCTACTATATTATACATGTTTCGTTCGCATAGAAAGGTGTCCCTAGTGAGGTAGCCACCATTCTTTACAAGATGTTGCACATTTTATGATGTTTTGCCATCACTTGTGAAATAGAAAGGCCCAATTGCCAATTCTCTAGTATGAAATCCTTTAAGGCTCGTAAAACATGTGTCGCAAATGCAACTTTGTCGCCTTGGAGGATGTTCCCATGGCAAAAAACCTCCTATGGCATTGATGTGTCTCTATTCATAATAACATATCTATGTAATTATAAGGAGGATATATAATGCTTGGATGGTAAAAACACATTGGCAACCTTTCTTGTGGGACCCTCCATTTCTTTCAGTTGTAATGTAAGTTTTTAATTTTCCTTTTTGGATTACCTTACCCCCTTATTAAGAGGTTTTTTTCGGAAAACCACTTCCTTTGTTAACGCCAATAAATTATTTGTCTTGTCTTCCAAGCTAAAATTGTAACTATACCTACAACACAACAATTAAATAAAACTTAAATTGTGCAAGAAAATAATGATGTGCGAGAAACTAAAACTTTCAAAGAAAAAATGACATTACAAGCTAGTTAAGGAACCATGTTGGTTTCAAAATCCGAAACTTGGAGAATTTGATATAATTATCCCAACATGGATATAATAATTTCCCTCTTTCATTTCTTTTAAACTACTAGCATGTGAACTTGTAATTTGTGTCGCTATGGTGTTTTTCTTTGTTGATAAGGTCCTAGATTCAATTGGAGCGGATGTATGTTGTTTCAACTTGGTGACCTCCAAATTTGAAATCAACAATCCATAACAACTCTTTGCGTGTAAAAAATCCAAGATGCAGATCTTACATTGTGCGCTGAATTCCCTCTTACAAAAGTTGTGTGTTCATGTCCAAATACAGCCTCAACTAAACATCCCATGTTTCTTCAATTCAAAGTTGCTCCAAGTGCTCCTTTGAAAATAGAACTTGGAACTAGCAAGCAAGGAGGAACTTGAAAATGACAAGTGATACAAAATATAGTTGTTCCACTCCCACACACTTCCACAACATCAAATCAGTCATGAAACCCATCATAAATGTTCATAAAAAATACACGGGGACATGTGTAAGCTATATTAAAGTTGAAGTAGGTATCAAAAAATCTAATTTTTGGCCATATTGTACATTATATACCCTTGTCTGCTTTCTATTAAATTGACTACCTAACCTTTCAAAAAATGATAATATCCATAACCTAATAGTCATAACATGGGTACCAAGAAACAAAAACATCTGAAACATTTTGAAACATAACAAAACATAAAAAACACATCAAAACGTAATAAACACACCAAAACATAAAAAACACGCATTGCTCAGCTTAAAAAATTAATGAAATATTAGATTAGCCCAAAACAAACAACATATTTATAGCGTAAATATCCAAAATATCCAAACTAATAGAAAGTTAAAATGTTTAGACAAAAACATATGTTCACCAAAACATATCCCATCAAAAGATATTCCCACAAAAACATAATTATACATAAATGTAGGAGATGGATTTTTTGCAATGGTCATTTGAAATTGTTTGCATGATTCGTGTTTACATCCATTGTTTGATAATTTGACGATGAAACCCTAAATGCTAAGCTCCATGTTTGGTGTCATAAATAATAAATCAAAAGATTGAAAGGGATTCATAGGCAAGTGGAACAAAGTGAATCAACCAAATGAAAAACATTCAAATAACCTATGCAATTTTAAATACCAATTCAATCCTGATACATGTTCAAATTGAAAACCCTAAATTTTATGAACGAATATCTTGGATTCAAGGTAATGCTAAAAAATAAAAAACCAACGTTTGGCTTATTATAAAAAAACCAAAACTAAATGAATCAACACTAGCTCAAGAAATAAAATATCACTCTACATTTCATTATGTAAAATGGGTTTTGAAACCAAATAATGATATTTCAAAATCTCTTGAATCTATTTAATAATTTATATTTTTAATGGGGCATTTGCTAGCTTGGAGTCAGCTTTCTGGCCACACTTTCTTGAAGTTGCCACTACGAATTTTTCTTGTACGGTTTTCCTTTTCATGTTGTTTACAAGTGGGTTCTTCTATACACTATTCATGTTCTTGTCGTCCATAGGTGGGTTCTTCAACATCTATTGACTAATGTTGGTTTTCTTCATTCTCTAAAACAAAGTTAGTTTTGTTTGATGTTGCCTCATAAACAATAATTATGTCATCATCAAAATCAAACTTCCATCCAAGGCGATAAAGAGGCATGCAACTTGGCTTGGGCAAATCAACTCCTAATGCAAAACTTTTAACACTTTCGCTTGAAGGTGTTTCACTTCAAGTGCTTGCCAATATTTTACAAAAATGAAAACAAACAAATTCATACCCCAAAAACAAACCTTTCAAATATGAAACACAATGGAATTATGACAAATAAAAACATGACATGTGTAAACACTTAATAAACATGAAACCTAGAAACCTAGAAAAACATAAAAATTATTGGATGATTTTTTTTGAATGGATGGAAATAATGAAACATAAATACATTGAAACATAGACCAAGGAAACATAAGAAAAATTAAAACCCTATAAACAAAATTGTAAGATAAACATGAACTTTGGACTATTAACGTGGTTTTGAAACATGACATCATAAAAACATGAACCTTGAACTAGAAATATGGTTTTGAAACATGGTCTTGAAACATGAACATGAAACATGGAGTCTTCTAAAATACAATACGTACGAAGGAATCAAAAAATCTGATTGAAACATAGAAATATAGACACAGACTTTATGGTCTACTCTTACAGGATGAACCATGGGGAAGTAAAATACAATGTTGGAACATATTTGAAATAGTTGGGTGTAGTCATAATCTAACGAGCCAAAAAGGGCATTGGATCCCAAAGAAAAACAATCAAAATTGGATAAATATTTATGTTTTGTCATTTAAAGCCATGGCAATCATGGTAAGTTATTATTTTTTCATTGATGTGAATGTTAAGGGATTCAAACAAAAAATCCATTTGATGAAATTTTAAGTTTAAATTTTGATTTAAGACCTCTAAAAGTGAACACATATGGCATTAGACAAGAGTTAGTTTTGCAAAAGATTTTTGGGTTAACTAATTCAAACCCAAACCTAGTGTAATCCAAAAATAGAAACATGTTCTATTATAGTGTATATACCATAAATATACTCATTATTCCTTGAATTTTAAGCTTTTAAATTTAATTTTTTATTTTCAAATAATATTATATATCATTAACTTTGGGAAAATAAAAATATCAAGGCAAAACATTAAAAGTGAAACCCAAAATTAAATGCAATACATTTTGCAAAAATAAACTTTAAATACATGTCTTGAAAGTGCCCAAAATGCCCCCCCCAGTATGTTTTCACCCTATGTAATTCCTCTCTATGGGTATTCAGATTTGCTAATGGCGAGGCTACATTTAAATCCTTTATATGTTTTGATTCCTCTCTGTTCAAATAATGATTTGAATGTATAGACTTTGGCAAGTAAATGGATTGTGAGGTTTAATATATTATACCCTATAAACATGTTAATTGAAACCTATTGAAATATGGCAACCATTGCCATATTTCAATAGTTATGTTTATGTAAGTAGTCACCAAAACATACCTATTATTTTCGTAACATGTTTCATTTTAAATGATAGAAAGTTGAAACATGGAAGTTGAGTTTAAACGATTTTACTCGAGGTTTTGTGATTGTGAATGTTGAAACATGATCCCAAGTGATGAAATTGGCATTGAAGTGATTCAAAACATGATACTTGTTATAATAATTATGTAATTAGTCACTAAAACATACCTATTGTTTTTGTACATGTTTCATTATAAATGATAGAAAGTTGAAACATGGAAGCCGAGTCTAAATAATTAATGATTTTGGTCTTGACCTTACTAAAAACATGATATTTATGTGGGGGAAGTTTGAAACTTATTGAAATCTGGCAATCGAAACATAGCTCCATATTTTGTAACATGTTCCACATGAATTGATATTGGCTACTTTTCAATTGAAAATTATAATTAAATTAATTCATTTCTAACTGTTTAAAATTGCTAATAAAAATTTGTCAAAAATTAAAGGACTATTACAATGTTGCAAATTCACATAACCAAGGTGTGATGCAACACCACTGTGTTGTGAATTTTCCCAAGGGATAGGTTATAGCAAAACAAAGTGTTCAAATATCATGTCCGTTTTTGGAATTTGTTTCACTAGTTGGCTTCCATGTCTTGTGAATTGTTTTTTATGGAAAACCACGAATTCCTTGAAAACTTCATTGCGAATCTCCAAGGGTAGGGTTTTGTCCTTATTTCGCTTATGTTTAGACGTTTGTACTCCCTTTAAAGCAATGTAAATGAAGGGTGATTGATCCTTGGCTTTGACAATGCATTCACCTTCGCCCTATATTCCAAAATATTTTTGCCCTTCGCAATATGCACACCCTTTGCTACGTTTTTTAATGGTGGGTACAACTTGAGTTTGAAAAGTTTCCCTTCAAAATCTATAGCTTTGTCACAACCTTTCTTTCAGTCCTCATTGACCTTCACTTTCAAGTTCTTTTTGCAATGACAATAAATACAAACAAACTCCCTTCATATCCTTTCAATAATGACTATGGCATTCTTGAAGTAATTGCAACCTCTCTTCACAAGCAAAGGTCTCCATGAAAATTGTTTTGTTTATTTTCACATTTTCTGCTATCCTTGGTCCATTCCTTCATTATCCATGTTTCCTTTATTCTATCATGACTAATTTGACTATTCTACTAAGAACTAATAATGGAAGGGAGGAAAAAGGGAACATTATGCTTGCATCACCTCATGCTTGTGTTGAAAAAGAAAAAAAACTTGTAGTTGTAGCAAAACCAAAAAGAGTTACAAAGAAACCAAACCCTAATCGAAACATGGGTTGTGAATAGTTGTGACAATTGTGACCCATCCTACTTGTAATCAATTCAACCTAAAATTAAAAACCCATTCCATTACTTTCATTAATTGTCCTAACATAATAGTCTAATAAAAGATGGACCAAATGTGAGAAAGTTGAAAAATGTTTAAAGCATCATGGATGGGGCACATGGAACATGTGCGCATGGGATCGAAACATAGCTTTTGAAATTTACATGTTTTGGTGGGTGGTATGTTTCGGGTACTTGGCTATTTGGGCATCGAAACTTTTGCTAAATCACCCATCAAAACTTGACATGTTTTGGTGGGTGGTAGGTTTCGAAGTTCAAGTTTTGGGGACATGTTTTGGGGTGGGGTGCTTCCAGACAATCAAAATTGGCGTTGAGTTGTCATTAGAAGATGATATGTTTTGGCATTAGCTTGCATGGGGGCTTACGTTTCATTACAAGAAATTTGCATATTTTTTACTACACTTTACAACTAATTTTTTAATTGCTAATGACATTTGCAACGAAAATGACTTATAGTTGTGTTGGACAAGTTGCATAAGACATTAGTTGCATATCATGACATCATGATGATATTTAGGGTTTAGGGTGGTAATGTCATCATATAGACAATGGATGAAGTATGTATCTAAGTTGATTGTATTTTTCATTTGTTGTTTATTCATGGATGAATATAATCCTATAAGCATTCACATAGGAGGATGAAAAAACTAATAATTGCACATTAGTCATAGTATAATCACAAACCTTCCCCAAATTTGCTGAAGTTAATAAGTAGTTGCAAAAATAGTCATAAATGACACATAGTCACATATAATCGCAAATAGGATGGTTGCATATCCCCACATTTCTTTTAGTGTTGCTCATGCATCAAAACTCATGCCAAGCCACGTTAAAATGAATGATGCATTTACAACATTGTTAAAATAACATCGGGGGCCTCAACACTATGTTGTGCTTGAACTATTCATGATAACTAGCCTGATCTCACATGTTATGACGCACCCCCCAAGCTCTTTGATGGATTCACTGTAAGTTCAAAGGTGAAAACAACAGAAGGAGAAGGAGTTGGGGCACGTTCCTTGGTTCGTAGCACTTTGGGGGTAGAGGAGCGTGCTGGAGCTCCGGGTTGGGGACTAGGAAGATTGATAAGCAACTCAATTACTCACACAGACCTGCACAAACCAAACAACAAGTTGGTTAGTGCATAAATGGAACAATTTTGGTGCATGAACGAGCCAAGAATAAACATAGATTCACAATACTCACCACGGCTTAGATTTTGGGGAAGCCACCACCTTCCCCCTTATAGTACACTCTATGCCTGGCCATGAGACCAACATCTAAATGTCATTTTTGTCTCGGGACTCCCAAGTTGGAGTCCCGAAATTCCCAAAAATGGGACTCTCGTGACTTTAGAGACCCATAACTTTGTTGCAGACCTCTGATTGAAATGATGTCTAAAGCAAAGTTGTAATCCTCGTCAAGATCTTTCCAATGGTATGTGGCACACCACTTGAACACAAAGGAATCAAGGCGATTCCTAACTTTTAATGGTCAGGAGTCAAATTGGCCATTTGATTCCCGACCTTTCTTTTGGCCATAACTTGTGTTTTAGGTACCCAAATGGGTCATGCAAGCCTGTTTTAGACATCTATATTCCAAGACATTTCCATTGATATAAGGAAGTTTTCAATCCAATGAATTTTGACCTTTACAATCGCCCTTTGAAGATTCATGAGTCCATTGGGACTCCAATTCCCAAAATCGAAGCTCACTTGGGAGTGTGGAGGTTCATTCCCTCACACTATCTGCACTCGCGGGAACATGAAATGTGGTTCTTGGGCTCACTGTTGGCCCACACCTTTGCAAGCCCTTGCCTTGGTCGCGAGCCCAAGGCTAAGGTTGTGACATATTACTTAATCCATCAAATGAAACATTAAACCAAACAAGGATGCAAAATGATGAAACCTTGCCAACCATAAATTAACCAAAACACCTTATAAGGGCAAAATAAAGAACAAAATGGAAATACCTACATATAAGAAAATAGATTAATCACTTGAAAAGGTGAAGAACAAGGGGAACATCAAGTTCCCCAACCCCTTCTACTCATGAAACGCATATTAAATAAGGAAAGGGAAGGACCTCTTAAAAGGACGCCTAGCCTAAATAAACCCTTACCTACTACAATAACATGTCTTAAAATAAAAACTACTTGCACCCATTATAACACCACTCACACCTTTTGCCTATAAAATGCACACAAAATTAAAAGTGGAAGGCCTCTAATGCCCTTCACTCCCCACGCCATGTTGGCACATCGATGAAAAAACCCATCCATTAACTAGTGTAAACATCTAAAAATTTCTACAACTGGAGGGAACAATAGGTCCACCAAGAACTTATCGTAATCAAAACCATCCTTGGCCTGACTTACGACTATCACAACAACCCCATGAGAAAGAACATCTAGTGAAATTAAATCAACTTGAGTTGGGTTAGCAACAATAATGTCTATCAACATGCGAATCCAATGAACACAACAAAGAAGGTGGATCCCCATAGGATCTAAAGGTTGGTTACAAATCTAATGTGACACCCCAAGGATTAAAGGATGGGAAAAACCCAACCTACTGTACAATGCGGTGGAGAAAACATTTAAAGCTAGGTGGGAAAAAAAATGATTGGGCAAGCTAATTACCAAACGCCCACACATGGCCTCAAGTGTGTTTGATTTGAATTAAAAGGTAAATTATAATGGATGTTAGTAAAGAAGTGGTTGTGTAATCTATTTGAAATATTCACTTAAAAACGATTTATGTTTCTCTCTACTAATTGTTTAAAAGGGGACACACTTGCTCCAACCCCCAAGGGCTCTTGCGCTAACCTCAAATGTACCTAGAAAGGGAGTGGCCTGAGTTGTTCACACCTATTGCCTTTAACAAGAATGGCCGAAAATCCAACAAAAACCTAGAAGCTATGATAGGGTCAAATAGGCAATTGAAACAATAATCTCCAAGGAAATCAACCTTACACCCCCACTAAAAATGGGGAGAGCCACCTATTGATGGACTAGAAGGGTCGAAGGGCACTCCAATGAACCTAGATTCAAAAGTTTCTCAAAAACCCCCATTAGGGTCAAGTCAAAAACATTGAACTAACTTCAAAAACCTAGAAAGGGAGGGAAAGTAATGAAACAAAAAATAAGACCTCTATGTGAAACATCAAGAGAGGATAACAAAAGCCACCTAGACGTCCCCTAATCTCAAGATCACGTTTGTATGTTGAACATCTTCACCTAAAACCTCCTACAAAAAAGAAGAGGTGAAGGAGGCAGAGCCAAAAAGGACACCAAGGATCTTGATGCCATCAAGGTGCCAACAAAATTCGACAAGGGGGATGATCTTAAGAGATAAACCGAATAGAACCCAAGTTGAGCACTTGCAAGGTTGAACAAGTAACCCCATAGAAGCCAATTGGGAAACAAAATATTCAAAGGCAAGGGAGAAAACATGGATAAAGCCAAGGATATGGGTGTCATCGATTAGGGAAGGGAAGGAATACAAAGGGAAAACTCCCAAAGAATAATGCAAAGCATGAAAATGAACTAGCAAAAAAAGGTCCTACAAGCAAATCATCCTGGAAGGTTCCCACAAAAGAAAAACATGATAGACAAAGCCCATGTTAAATAATGATGATTAAAGAACAAAAGAACCTAAAGGCCATATAAAAATAATGAACAAAGGGGAAATTTTGGGCCAATTTGCCTCCCATTGTTCGAAGCCTTTAGAAGATGGCCTTACGTGAGATGGTACATTGAAAGTGTTTGCAATGTTTACTTGAAGCACCACCCAATTAGGATGGGCATCTAAAATGCCCCAAATACCATGGACCATGGTCTCATAACATCCTCTAGTTGTCACTTTGAATTGATACGGTGACAAGTGAAAAACAAATGCATCATGAAACTATAAGCATAAAGCCTTGCTCATTAGTTGATATAATGCCTCTCCCACCGCAATTAGATGGATGCCATTAAAGGGTTTGGCTAAAGCCAAAAGCCGACTTCTTGAAACTTGTTTTAGATGCTAGTGAAAATAACATGTTCATGTAACAATTATTGGTTGATTTGACGCAAGTAGTTGGAAAGCAAGAGGCAATATTGGTAGAATTATGATGTGGGCTTGTGCACCCAATACAAGCAACCAAGTTCCATGCATTGATTGATAGTCACGGGATGGGCTTAAAACGCATATGCGACTTCCTCGGTGTGAGCCATGGATTATAGCTCAACAATCAGTTAAGCCTTAGTTTCGTAATTTTCTTTAGTACTAATGATTTGAATGCTTATAAGCCTCCAAGTAGTGATTATTAATAGTTGAATCAGCCTTTGTGATATTTCCAGGCATATAATATTTCTTTATTTCAGTTGATGTAACGCTTGATTAGTTAAGCACCTAGTAAACCTTTTAGAGTACATTATCCTTTTTATGTTGAAGAGAAGGGAAAGGGGATGTAGAATTAGATGTGATTTATTGATGTATAGGAAATACAAGCCCATAATTAACAATAACATTTCGCCATGACAAGGTTAAGTTAGTCTGTAGAAGAATCTTCAAGCACTAATGATGTACTTGTAAGATTTTTAGGATGTAGTCCTAGTACAT
>Ga0116231_10008398_pt1 | contig 18151 bp, 9 predicted proteins | sample S1TSphgellanicum_2_FD_89695 | JGI IMG/M metagenome (GOLD analysis project Ga0116231, IMG submission 89695) | Host-associated microbial communities from peat moss isolated from Minnesota, USA - S1T2_Fd - Sphagnum magellanicum MG | ecosystem: Host-associated > Plants > Peat moss > Unclassified...
TGGGGGGCAACTTGGGCATTTTCATGACATGTACACACTTTAGATTTCACTTTTGGTGGTTGGACTTTATATTTTGATTTTTACAAAGTTAATGTTATTTAAAAATATTTGAAATAAATAAATAAATAAAAATGTTAAAGTCAAGGAATAATGGGTATAATTATGGTATGTGCAATATAATAAATTAAAATTTTATTTTAAATTACATTAAGTTTTGTTTTGAATTATTCAACTAAAAAAGGTTTTTAAATGAATTTTTAAAAAAATGTTCACCTAACATTTCTTATCATCTTCCATTTGAAAATGATTTTTTGTCAAAATTTTAATTTATCATATACTTATGGTCATTGCTTTGATAAAAACCCATTTGTGATATGATAATGTTTTCTTGTCTCATACCAATCATTTGGTTATTCTCCATACCAAGGCAATGCTTAAAACAATTCCATTTCATGCGAGGTCACCTCATATATGCAAATTTTACTGTAATGTAAAACATGTATTGTGTGTACAAGATGGACTCTATCTTAGTGACAATTCCTAATTTTGGGAATACAGAACTTTCTGAACTATCTTGAGTTTATTATGGGTTTGTTAGATTTTACACCCTTGTAACGGGCAGGGCCTGGCCTTCATGCTCAAGATTGGTTCTCAAGTTAAGTTTGGGTTGAATGATTGATTAGTGGTCTAGAGTATCCCATCTTTGTCATGGTATGGTTTTCTGTGGGTTGTCATCAAAGTTAGACTGGCACTTGTATACAAGGTAAGAAAAAACAGGTTACATGGAACACAACTATACATAGTAGGTATATGCTTTGTAAGGTAAAAGTTACACAACTGGACTTTGTATGAACTTTTTTTTTGCATTGTTGCCTAAACAACTTCCCTTCTTTCTTTGTTTCTATCCAATGTTCAAAGTTCAAACTGGTATTGGCCGGGTATTACTTTGTTTTCATAATGGATGCAGGGTAAGTAATTTTTTGGACTGCATGGACCATGTAGGTTATGAATTTCAAAATTTTCAGAAAATCGACTTGCTCATTGTCAAAGTTATACCTCCATTTACCAATTGACCAAGTTATCCTGATTCAAACCCCTGCTCCTTTTTTTTCCAACTTCCTAAATTTTCCACTAGACTTATTACTTGAAGTTTTTTTTCAAATGCTACACTTTTCTTTTCGTTCTGCCTATACCCACAAACTCTCATGAACTCTTTTTTTAATTATATAATTTTCTGTTGCTGTTGTTTGAGAGAGAGATCTGAACTTTTTCTTTTTTGCTAAATTCACTGAGAGCCTTTTCCTTGTTTGTTTTTCCTCCATCTTGCGTACTATCAAAATTCAGTTAGGAATCAAGCAAGCAAGGAAGTGTGCACTTTAGTAGTAAAATGGTGTTCAAATTCAATGGTTAAGCATTCAACTTCCAATTTGGGTTTGCATTTTTAACAACCAACAACAACAGAAACATAGAAATTGCACAAGGAAACCAAAATGAAAAGAGCCCCGAGAAAAACAAAACACAGAAAGTGCACAAAAATTGAGGAGAGAAGAAAAACTGAAATCTTGAGGAGCCCAACACAAGGGAGAGAAGAACCAGAAGAAGAAGAAGCAGAGACAAAAGCTGAAATTTTGAGAAGAGCTGCAGCAGGAGACAGGGAAGAAGAAGAAAAAGAGAGGAAAAAACTGAAATCTTGAGGAGAGGAGCACTAGAGTAGAAGGGAGAGAAGAATAGGAGAAAAACATAAATCTTAAGGAGAGCAGGGAATTTCTTTGCTAGCCCTTTTGGAGATAGGGTTGTGAGACTATCTGAGTTTCCTTATAGCATTCCAAACCGTTGGCAATATTGGGAAATATATCTCTCCTCTTTGGGGGCATTTGGGAATCTGGTACAAAAGATGACACAAAGTACCCCCATGAGATGCAAGGCAGTGTGCATAACAGTTACAACATCAAGTACAAACCCAATTCCTCAACACATCAGACTGATAAGCCAGCAGCAGCACAATGCATGAGAATCACCACAGAGGATGTTGATTGAACTCCAATGGTAAGAATTCCATACCATCATTCATTTATACTCAGCCTTACAACAGCCTCATGGGGCCATGAAAATGTTTGTGCAGCATCTACAAAACTAGCAAAGAACATTCAAATACAGTGAACAACATGTATCTAAAGGCAGCCCAACAATCAGAACAGAAGCTAATGGCCATAATCCTGCTAGTCAGGGGTGGGGCTTCCCTGGTTGAGCTCTGCAAAACGCATGCTTACACGCATCGAATGCTTCAAGTACTTTTCAGCACAACGACGCACACATGTCTCTTCTTGTTTGTCAAGTGTCTTGCGTCGAAAAGACTCCACACAGTGACAGAAACATCTCTCAACCAGTGAGTTATACATCTTCAAGCTGCAACACCATTCAAAGAACCAGAGTCAATCAGGCCATGCTCACAAAGGCCCTGCTTTCACATTCAGCACAAAATCAAGCCTAATTCACAGTCTCTCCCATATTGGAATTGAGAAATAAAGCCACAAAACACTGCCTATTACATGTGAAGTGCAAAAGGACCATCATCCCCGATGAGTCTCAACAAAACTTCCACCATCTAACATATACCTGGGATCTAGAGGCGATCGGGGTATGAAGACTAGGCTCAAAACTGAGTCGCACAACCAGATCCAAACCCTAAACTTCCAAGAAGCAGAATGACACTGTGTTTCATCGGCAATCGTGACTGAGCATGGCTTCAGACTTCCAGCTACTACTGTCTCCCACACCTTCTAACGGTTGCAACTGTGTTCCAGTCTTGGTTGAAGACTGGAATGACCCGAAGGACTGGAAGAAAAAAAACTGGAAGAGGGTAAGGATAACAGGAAGACACTCGGATAAAAGAAGCAGCGAAAGAGAAGGACAAACCTGTCACGGACTTGAAGTTGGTCGATCATGGTGGACATGCGATGCTTATCCTCTTCCGGAAGAGCTTCGAAATCCGCCGGCTCCATGACTGCTGTGCTCTTCCTATTCCTCTTCCCAGCTCTTCAGCCTACTTAGAGCCCCACAAGGTAGTGAGGCAAGCGAGATCGCAGGCATGCAATACTCAGCGATTTGTACACACGGGAGGCGAGAGGAAGAATTCCGAAGCCGCAAGCAAACCCAACAACACCCACCCAGAGAAACCCTAAAAACAGCTTTGCCAAGCCCTAGGAACAATTTCAGGACTCCCGGTTATTAAAAGGGTAGAGACGATTTTGAGACCCGCATATGAAACCCTTCAACTGATACTATTTTATCAATTCTACCCAAATTAACCCCCCCACCCCCCCCACACAAGGCAGCAACCAAGGGAGGGACTCACATAGTACACTAGAAAAACCATGTTTGAGGGGGCAAACATTAAATAGGAGTAACAAATTGAGTGCAACATCAGTCTCGATGTAATTATAAGATAATGCTCAACGAAAAAAGTATTTTTAAAAATCTTTTGACTATGCTCAATATATTATTAATATTTTAATTATTTTTCTTACACAATATTTTCAAAATAATAATAATAATCTAGTGGTTAGAATGTCCTCCAACCAAAAGGGTTTAAGGTTCAATCATTTTCTCATTTTTTCGTTTTCATGAACAAAGTGGATGAAGAAAAAATAGTTTCTTGACAACTTTTTCAAGTTAGATGTTCCCAAGAAAAAGTGATTCCCTCGAGGAGGAAACAAAAATGGTAGGTCCAACCATGTTTCCTTGGGAAAAGCTTTCCTTGGGAGAAGCAAATTAAGTTGTTTCTGAGAACAAGTTATTTGAAGAAAAAGGGACAATTTGGAAATTTTTTGATAATATTGAAATGTACATTGAGTTACAAGTTTGTTAATGGAAGTCCTTTATTCATTGAATTTATTAATATAGATGTTCAACTTTCAAATATAATATTATCATGAGCAAGATAGGACTCCTCAAGTTTATATGACAAATATTTAATAACCAAGTGCAAATGGGACAACATAGCCACACATGCTTGCTTTTGTGATTACTTTTGTGAAAGCTTTTGGAGAAATATTTTTAGAATATTCTTCAAAAAATCTTTCAAATTTTCTTCTTAATTTTAAAAAATCGTACTTTTTTATTAAATTTAGCAAAAAATGTCATTTTCAAAAAATTAAAATCCATTTTACAAGTCCTTTTATTATTTAAAAGCAAATGTTACAATGCTTAATGAATGCTTTTGTTTACTTTTTATTCATTGGATTAATTTCAAATTAATTCACATGTCTCCATGATATATTAAAAATATAATTATGTATACAAATCTTATCATTTCAACAACAAATTAAATTATGGCTTTAAAATATGAAAAAATCAAACAAGCATTACACTTGCTATGGTATGTGTTATTGTGATTGCACCCTAACACCTAGCCATTCACCCATGCATGATATAATGTACTTTAACATTCCAATGGACTTTCAAGTTTTGTCATTTTTATTCCACCCTAATGTGTTTTCACCTTGGCATTAATTAACATTAATCTAACCCTAACCAAAATATGTTGACATTCATACTTGTATAAAGGCAAAAGTAACTTATATTGAATTAATGACACCTTTTTACAAGTCTTTCCATTTATTTTTATTCACATATGGAGATGACGGTGAACTTGTAAATCTCAGCTCAAATTATTATTTTTATTCATTCTTTATTCAATCTTTTATTACAACCTTCTTGCAAATTTTCTCAATTTCATTTTTTTACATTCTTTTCGCAATCAACTTGTCACAATTTTTTGTTTATTTTTTATTATGTTTTGATGTCAACACATTACAAGGTCACTCATTTTTTTCCTCTCCAAGCTTTGCAATTGGTGTTTGGGTGGAAACACATTATGGTGATCCCTTTATGTAGTCACATTGGAATGTTTTCTTCAATGAATGTTTTTGAATTTAAACCATGTGAACACCAATAAAGGACTTCACAATGTTTTGCATACTATGGTAGAAAAAAACCCAAGAAATAGATTATTAAAAAAATAATTTCTTAAAACATTGTATATCATGGTGGATCAGAATATATGTGTATGCAAAGTTTTTGTTTTATTTATTTGCTTTTCAATGCTTTATAATTGGAACATTGCAAGGTTGTTCTTTGCTCCTTTCCTAGGTAATTATTTTTTTGATTCATTTTGTTTTATTATGGTGGCCAATCAACAAATTTCTTATAACTACAATTATCCAAGTACTAACAAGTTTTTCAAGTTGGGTCACCTTCAAAATTGAAATAAAACTTTTGTCACTGCTTTCAAATTTGAATTAATTGAATGAAAATAGAGCTTACATGCTTTCAAAGAAGTATAAAAAATTTCTTGTTAATATACAACTATATCTAAAGTAAGCAAGTTGTTTATTCACTAGTTCATGCACTTATGGTTTGTGTACTCTTCTTCATTTGCTATTTCATTTTCCTTCTAATTAAAAGTAGGTTTTGTTATTTGATGTCATGGTTCATGGTGCTCCAAAGGTTTCCATTTTTGTTTACATTGTTTTTGTCAATGAATGCCATACCCAAATCTTCTATAAGACTTGTGATTGCATTCACTAGCCTCTAGGTTCATTTGAATTGTGTTGATGGTGGTGCCTTTGACTTGATGTAGTCCAATTGTTATAATTGCAACATGTTCAATGCTTTTTTTTTGCTCATTTTTCTTCAATGACAAGGTTTATTGCATGAAAACAATCAATGGACTCAACTAATATTTTTCTTCCCTTTTCAATCATATTTGCCATAATTTTGCAAGTTGAATAATATTTACATTTTTTTGTTGCAATGTAATCTCTATCCACTAATGTTGGAGTTGATATATTTAGACATGGTGTGTGTTGTTAGGGAGGGACTACTAAATTATCAAAATTTGGTATTAAATTTGTAATTATGGGTTGGGTCAAATGCATCCAATCTTGAAAGTTGTTCGGCTTAATTATTTCATCACATTTTTTTGTTCTTCAATTCTTTTTGTTTAACTTAATTGGATCTTGAATTGTGACAATACTTGGTCATTTGTAGACATTGCTTAAATTGTCCATAAGGTCTTTGACATTAAGATGTTGGAAAGTTGGCCTATTACCAAGTAATTCATTCATCAATTCATAAATCTTTTGGCCAAATTGATTCAAAGGTGAAAGCACACTATGGTGACCTACTTTGGGGCACTTTTCCTTCTACTACTTAAAATATTTTTGTATGAGTTCCACATTGAAATGTAGTCCATTTAATTTTGAGTTTAAATTTTGGTGTTTTGGTTTTAAAATTTTGATTTTCATAAAACTAATGTTATCTAATATTATTTGAAAAAATAAAATGAATCTAATAATGCAAAGGAAAGGAACCACGAATATATTTCTATGTACATAGTATAATAGAGCTCATTTTGTCATTTCAAATTGCCCTAATATTTAATTTCATTAATAATAAAAATAATGTTTTTTTAAAGTCTAAAAATAGGCCCACATCAAAACACTTGCCAAATTCCATTTGCAAGCAATTATTTGTGAAAATGTCAATTTACCACATGCTTATGACCATCATCATATAAAAAACTCATTTATGACATGAAAATTATCAAAATTTTCAAATGGTTCTCAAATTTCATTTAAATTACGTGAAATGACATGTGAAATAATTACTATAAATTTCATGAAAATTAAAAATCATTTCAGTCATTTTTTAAGTATATTTTCAGTTTTGAATATGTCTTGACATGTTTTTTTTTCATGCAAATATACTCCAAGCCACCATAATATAAATAAAAAATGATTTTTTTCCTATTATTTTTTGGGGTTATGCTTTAGCATAATATGCAAAAACATTGTGAAAAAGATGACCACCTAGAAAAACAATACAATGTGAATACACAAAGGGGTCACCGTAGTGTGCTTTCACCTTCAACAAATGCAACACATGTTTTATCATGTGGATTTAAAGATTGGTACCCTTGCTACAACCTATCCCAACCATGTAATCAAAGATTTTTTTAAAGCCTCCAATTCTAAATGTTCCCCATTTGTTTTGTAGATAGGTTCGTTCCTTGTGTGCTACAAGCAATTTTCTTCAATGGTCAATGTGCAACAATGTGTTTCCATTTTGTCATAACTATTTTGAATTGGTTGTGAAGATCTACCTTGTTGAGATGCATCAATGTGTTTTTCTTTCTTTGTTACAATGAATGTGAAGATTTTCCCATGTTCCTAGTTTAGTTTATGAAGCTTCTTGGATTGGATTTCCATGGATGCGTATGAATTTGGAACCCATGATCAATATTGACTTTACTTCCCCTTCCCCTTGTGTTTCTTCTTGCTTGAAGGACCATCATTATTAGGTTCATTATGTTCCAAGTGACATTGTAAAAATATTTGGACTACAAGTTTTTTGCTTGCACATAGATTTAATCACAACCTATAAACCTATTTAAGTGCAAATGTATTGTATTATGTGGATTTGTATAATATTAGGATGTTACTAATGATTACCCAATGTCCAAGAATCTAAAGATCCTCAAGAGGTGGGGTAAATTTTTAAAAAACAAAGTTAGTACTTTTGCCAAACTTTGGGCTATTTTCTTCATGGCAAATGAAATGTTGTTCGTGCACAATGCCAATTATGGAAGGTATACTACCTAATTGATAATGCATACTGTAATGTATGTAGGAGGCATAGGTTCACATAACAGTAATTCCCTCACAAACATTCATTGAAACATTTTGTAGGTTGATGGATATATATATATATATATATATATATATATAAGCATTATGTTTAAAATCTTGAACCATGCCCTATTGTCTGAATCACTCAAACCCCTATTTGAATGTTTTTCATGTTGTGAATGGCTTTGAAATAATGGTCTTATCCCTTAGTAATGATGATTGCGAACTATAAATTATTTACCTTACATGGCAAGATTTTTGGCAAGTTTTGTATTGGGTTTTTCTTTTGTGTGGTAGTTCACATGACTTGTCACATTTGAGGTTGTAGTTTTGATTGTAATAGTGGTGTTGAGTTATTGTTGTAGTAAGCACTATTAGGAAGAATAGTCCAATGTTCAAAACAATGTTGAAGAAGTAAATTGTTGAATTTGGATAGCTTTTTGGTTTGGAAAGACCCATGTAAATTCTACAACTAAAATGCCATTATATTTTTGTGTGGAATTTGGGAAGGGAAAGAAAAACTGTAATTGGCAAAATACTAAAGTTTAGTAAAGTGCAAATGTGGTTTTATATTTGTTGTATTGCATGGGTTTATGATTCCTTCAACTTTGTTATTACCATGACATTGTGAATACAAATATAATAACTCCAACGTGGTGTTCAAATCAAGATTTAAATTCGTGGTTCAAAGGATTTTTTATCCTCCAAACACTTCGGTAATGTCAACATTGGTCACATGATGCACAATGATTTGTGTTTCGGGGTTCAAATCCCTATTACTCAAAATATTAATAGTTGCAAAAACTCCTAGGTTTAAAGTTTGTAATTCAAATTTTCCCAATTTTGACTGCTTCCAATATTTATAAGTTGTGTGCCATGTTTTAAAACTAGATTGGCATGAAGGAATCCCTCACAGTGGTTCACAAGAAACCAAAACTAAAATAAAATGAGATTGTAATGCAATGGTGCCAAATTTAGCTTCCATATTATCAAAAGATGTTTATAGAAATTGACCCAGGGTGCGATTGACCCCAATGTATGCAAAACCTCTACAATTCTAGGCCAAATTTGAATTTTTTGAATCAAGATTCAAAAATTTCACCTAATTACTAACTAATCACCACATGTTTATTATGAAAGTAAATTTTTAAAAATAAGGATTAGTGAACGACTAGGTTTGTGTTTTGAATTTGATCTAGAAATGGAAATTTTGAATAATATTGATTGATATCAATGCATGGGTGAAAACACACTAAAGTGGAGTACTTTCTGGTATATGTGGAGTCCATATTAATGTTAAAATAAAATTATATTGCACAAGTCATATGGCAAGGTTAAACAATTTGTTTTACTTATAGACTTTATCAATTGTAGATAATTGTATCAAAAATTTACATTTAAAAAATGAAAAGTTGAACTATTAATTCAAATGAATAAATGAATTTATAAAAAAATCCATATTTCACTGTATATCTCAATTTATGATTTTCAAACTCTTTCAAAATTGTTTTCCTTTGTATCAATGGCATCACACTATTTTTTATGTCATTTTTTTTATTGAACTAAGCATATTAGTAGATATAATGAATCCATAATCACATGATATGGATTGTGACACTGGGGTTTTGGCATTTCAAAATTCATTTTGTTATGGTAATTCAAAATCTATTTCATGAAATTCATATAATGTGATCATATCACATGCAATATTATTTTTTTGAGTCCTTTCCACATATTATTCTTTTATATTTTGTTCCATGGCCCATGATTGATAATCCAACAAGTTGTGACAAGATTATGTATTCCACTTTAATGTGTTTTCACCCGCATGATGATTTCTAACTAATTGTAAGTTTATATAATTTGAAGGAAAATTTGGCTAGTTTTTATTTAATGCAATTGTGTGTAATAGTGAATGTTTTTATGTTCTTGGGAATTAGTGGTGTTGAATAATTCCATCATTGCTAATTTTATTGTACTTGTTGTTGTGTTTGCTATTTGTATATATTGCATTTATGGTGCTTGTTACATTTTCTTTTGGTCTAGTTGTGGATTATTCATAATATTTTCCAAGATTTCCTATGTAGTGATGTGCTTTGAATTTGCAATGTAGTGTTCAAAACAATTTTGAAGGATTTCTTGTTGTGTATTGATAACTTGAATTTGTAATGCATTATTGTGTTTGTTTTATTTAAAACATTATTTATGTTCTTTGAGGTGGGATGGGAGGAGGGAGAAACATCTTTGTAACTTAACATGTTCAAGATTTGTTAGCCAAAAGATTTTGATTTGAAAATGACAAGTTAATACAATTTAGACCTTTCCATGTTTGCATATGTAGACATGATATTGATGTTCATTTACAAGTGCTTAATGTGTTATTTTGTCATTACTTAATCTACACTATTCTTATTTATTACATGATCATATGTGATCTAAAATTAACATTTAATGTGTGAACACTCACGAGTTTGGGTCTATCTTTTGCATTGATGAACATTAAAAATCTATGTTTTTTAAAGATTCTTTTGGTGATGTAGTTGAAGTGGTCCTCATTTAGCTGGGCACATGGAGGTGACACTAGGTGCCCATTAGCCCTTTCATCAACCAATGATTAAAAATGGGTGGGTCCCAACAAAATCACCTAAAACTTAAATATGCCTTAGGTGGGAATTTTTTTACACAATGCACTTTTTACGTACTAATGCTTGCAGAGACTAAGGAGTTCCAAAAGTAGCAAGGCTTCCAAAATCTCCAAAGACTCAAAACACATTGAGCACATAGTTCTAAAGTACAAGATTTTTTCTTTTTTTCTTGTTCATGTGAGTGTTATTTTTTTCCCCAAATTTGTTTTTGCGAAGGCTTTCATAACATATTCTTGGACTCCTATTTTGGTGTGAATTTTTTAAATTTGGGTTTTCATTGTGAGTGTGTTTTATAATAGGGTTATTACAAGTTTTCTCAAAAGACATTGTCAATATGGATCAAATGTTTATTGGGAAAGTTATATTGAATTTTATGGTATTTTCAATTATCTTAGGGAATTATATCTTCCATATCTCACAAGTTACAAAAAATTTGTATCAAAATGCATCATCATGTTTTGATGTGGATCCAATTTTGTTTGCTATGTCAAATAAAAGGAAAAAATATTCTTCTTGCATATTTTGGATTGAACCCAAACAAAAAACTCACTGAGAAAAAGTTGAGGCCATGTATGGTAAAGAACATTAAAAATGAGAGGTAAAAAATATTTTATGCATTATATAATGTCTTTTGATGCTTTCAATAATTTAGTTGAAGAACTATTTCCATTCTTGAAATTAAAGTGTTTGTAACCTAGTGAGGTCGCAACTAAATATTAAGAAGGTTGTTGTAGTTGTGATTTATAGGTTTGCTCATGGGTTTAATTTTAAACATATGCTAGATAGGTTTGATGTTGGTGCATCTACTATCGAAAATATGTGAATATAGTGTATGATGACTTTTATGACAAAAAACAAGTGTTTTAGCAAGTACATAAACACACCTTTTAGAAAGTGACTATTAAGGACCATTCATTAATTTCAGGAGTTCATAGGTTTGCCAAACATACGTGATGCCATTGATCATACTCACATACCATTAGCTGAAAGACCAAGTAAAAGATATATTCCTATAATGTTAGATTATTATAATTGAAAGAAGTTTCATAGCATTGTTGTACAAATTATATGTGATGTGGAGAAGATTTTGTGAAATTTTTCATCCATTTTCAACTTCCAAAATACATTATAAAAAAAAAAAAACAAACAACACCATAACAACAAAGAACAAGGAAAACAAATTGTATTTTCTAGATTCTTTGGTGTGCTTTATTACTCTCTTGAATCTTTGCTTTATTGCTCTTTAGAATATCTGGGATTATGGTTTGTTGTGGTAACAACTTTTCATTTAGCAAGAGCATTTTAGTTTTTTACAAAATTACTTGCAATTATAATTTTACTTTCACCACATCTGCTCGTGCAGCGACCATGCGGGGTGTCTGCTTCTAGGCGCTGTGTTGACAACAGAAGAAACACTGCATATGCCTCTTCTCAGGGTGTATACACCCTGCATTTGCCACATGTGGCTGAGGCAATTGTCTCATCCCAAAGTTGCATCGTTATCAACTGAAGGCACTGTTTACTGAATAACTTTATCCAAAGGACTTTGTTGATTTTATCACAATTTAAAAAATAACCAACCATCCAATCCACCAGATGTCAAACTAAATTGTATTTTTACAACTTGATTAATGAACTTAATTGATTTATCCTTGTTGTTCAAGTGCATAATTGCATGATTTATCACTCATTTATACAAAGTTTATCATCGATTAGAAAGTACAAGCTCATGGCCTGGACTAGAATAGATTATTACAATAGCTTGCTTTGATGTCATGTTTGTTGCTAGCATTGGGCTGCTTTAGTTCCCAAGGCCTCTCTTGCTAAGTATTTGAAGATGGCATATTGCATATTCAATGTAGCATATTGCATATTTTTATGAGTTTCAAATGCTAAAAAAGAATCAGAAAATTAGTAGAATCAATACAAAGCTTGGTCACGACTACACAAAATGGTGATTGCTTCTCTGAAGCTCTTTTGTTTGATGTTAAAAGTCTTATGCAGGGTTGGATCCAGTTCAAGCTATTTTGACATTGTTATTTCCTCTTTCTCTCCCCCTATTGAATGTATTTAAAGCTTTAGAGGGCTTTGATGGGCACCATAGTGGCCCATGTATCTGTCATTGTAAAGGCAAGATGTACAGAGATCAAAGGAAAGTAAACATAAGTCAGGAAGAGCACACTGGACACACCAAGATTGTCACTTCTTGGATTAGGGTTGGTATGTTGGTACAACTCACACTTTGCATCACAGCTTGGAACTCTGGGCCTGTTTAGATTTGCAGTCTAAAGATGTTGGAAGCTGGCTGATTAGATATGTGCAACAATTCTCATTTGTCAAAATTTGTGGGGTAGGTGGGAACAATGATGCTGCCGGGAGTAGTACCCATGTTCATTGGGTTGGAAGAGCCAAAATTCACAACTTTCTCAATAGATTCTGTAACTGTAATTACAAGCTCTCTTTACTGCATTAGGCATTCTCAAAAGAGCTGTGACTTCTCCTGTAACTGCTGTGCATCAACACACATTTAAAACTTCTTTAAACCTGTGGCTTGTATTAATGGGTGCTTCAATAAATATGATCAATCCTCAAAGAAGCAGCAAAGTCAAGTTGAGCTTCTTGACCACCAAGTAAAATCTGCAAGACCTTATGTTCCTTGAGTTGAAGACAATCTCTCACATGGTCTGAAAAGTTTCCACAGAAGTAAGAAGCATTGACAAACCTGATGTTGCATGCCCTCACCTTTTGAATTGCCATGATTGCAAAGCTCCTTTGTGAGGCCATTGTATTTTGACAGAAACCAGAAGCCATGTAACAATGAACCTAACAGCTGTATGCATTATGATCAAGAGAGAACAGAAGCCATGATGATGATGGAAGGGGAAGCAACAGGGAAGAGGGAAATAGCTTAGGTTTGCTTTGAAATCATACTGCTGCATCTGTGTCATCAACTCAACTTGTATTGCCAACTACACCTCTAGTCAACAACAGGACCTTGATGCAATGAAGAATGGGATAAAAAAGCTCTGTTTCTGGGTTTGGAAGAACTTGATCCAATCTAAAGGACTGGGACTAATAATCTACTCACAATTGCAAACACAAACAAAGACTGTAAGCAATCCTTCAGATAAAATTGGTAGATGCAAAAATTGTACACAAAGTGCCAAGGAAAAAACCTGTATCATCATTGCATTTATCCAAGTGCACTATCCATACCACTGCCAGATGCTGATGAACAAGCCCAACATCACTTCCCGCCGCGCAGGAATGGCAGAAAGCTTCGTTTCTGTGGGGCTTCTTCAATTAAAACAGCCTTCATGCTATCTTGCTCCACTAATCTCCAAGCAACCTGCTCCAATGCCAAACCTGCTAGAGTAGGGGGGTTCTTCAACACCAAAGGATAGCCGCGATTCGTACTCTTGATCACCTCTGAGTCTTCAGGGATGACACCGAGCAAAGGAAGACCAAGCATTTCTTGAACATCTAACACAGACATCATATCTTCTCCCTTGATCATATCACTCCGCACTCTGTTCACCACCATCTTAATATCTTTGATTCCATCACACTCAAGTAGACCAGTGACTCGGTCAGCATCCCTCAGGCTTGTGATATCAGGAGTGGTTACCAGAATTGCTTCATTGGCAGGAGTGATTGCAGTGATGAAACCTGCATCTATGCCTGCAGGACAATCTATGAGGATGAAATGTGGCATTCCTTCTGGTCTTTTCTTGAGTGCATCCACAAGCCAAGTGAGCGCTTTGCCTCCAAACCCTAATGGCATCTTGTACCGTGGTTTATTGATGCACAGAAGCTCGAAATTTGTCCACCGTTTGTCCCTAATGAGAGCTTGGTCCAGCCGGCACTCTCCATTCAGAACCTCCATAGCCGTATAGTTCACTCGATTCTCCAGACCAAGCAGCAAATCAAGATTGCGCAAACCAACGTCCGCATCGATAGCCACGACCTTGAAATTCAACCGTGCAAGGCACATACCGAGGTTGGCAGTCGTGGTGGTCTTTCCAACTCCTCCCTTACCGGACGTAATCACCACCACTCTCGGCGGTTCACCTGAAAATTCCGGCCGCCTATTCCATTGCAACACAGCTTGCGGCACAATATTACCTCGCCTCCCACGCTTCTCGACCCTCAACATTCCATGCCCTAATCTTTCCATCCACTTCCCTTGTCCTCCGCCTTGCAAGGATTCTAACCCTTCTCCCACAACACACCCTAAACTCCCTTGCACAACAAATTCATCTCCTCCTAATAACCAAGCACTCCCTAGAAACCGCACCATCCTGTCACTTACCGCTCTGCGATTCACACATCTTCGAAGCTGCTCATTCGCCATAAATACTTCTCTGTGGTGGCGTCTCTGATCATCCCCTCTGACGCAAGAGTAGGAAGTTGAGGAAGACGAAGACTGCGGCCCTGTTTTGGTCCTGGACTCTAGCGCAGGAGGACAACAGGGCGACAGCCCTGCTGTTGCTGCCCACATTGCTCCCTGTTGTTGCTAGACCTCCCACCTCCTCATTGCTCTCCCTGCTTCCATTTCTCCTCTTCCCGCCTCGCCGCTTCCAACTCCCTCCAAGCTCCCGTGTGTGCTCGCCGAGTATATTGTACACACGCGCGGAAGTTCGCTTCCCGTTGCGCGAGACAGAGGAAAGCGAGGGAAGGAGACGATGCAGCGGGCGACCGAAGGTCGCCAGTCATAAAAGCATACAAAAGAGTGCAGGGCACTTACTACAGTCTGCGGTCGATCCGTTCGACTGGAGGGGAAACAAGTATCACCGGAGGTCGGTGCGGGAATAAAGCATAGTGGGTGCTGCAAGTTGTCCAATGGAGTTTGCGTCTATCCTCCAAACCCTAGAAACCTAATCCATTCTTTGGCCAATGACAATGACAAAACACGAATGAAAAAAGGTGACAAAAAGTGGTGGACTACACCAGTGTGTTTTCTTCCCACAAATTGTGTCTCTATTTCGACGAGAAAACTTTGGGAAATCAGTCTTTTTCTACTGTAAATTCCACTAAATTTGCTGTTTTTTTGAAAAAATGTCAAAATTTGAATACTAAGAAATTGAAAAAAAATCCTGGACAGGACTTCTGAATTTAACAAAACAGAAATTAAATAAATTCTTTTGAATGAAAAGGGCGGAGAAGTATTAGGTGATAGGCGTTGGGAGTGGACCAAGGGGGAGAGTAAATCCTTTTTGAGTAAAGTGGGCATTGGGAGTGTACCAAGGGGGAGAGTAAATCCTTTTTGAGTAAAATGGGCATTGGGAGGACCTGGCCGAGCAAGGAGGTGGCTCCTAGCCAGGTCTGAACAATGGCCATTATCTGATGTAACTGGCACTGAGGAGAGGGAGAGTGTAAAGCTCTTTTGTGCTTGTCAATTTGTGTTTCATGCATCATATCAAGCTTCCTGTGTTGTTTCAGACTTTTTAGCTCCTAGTTACTTGCACATTTCATGGCACATTTGGGTAGTCCCATTGCCCTAACTTCTTGGGATGGACTTAAACTACCTATCTAGACTTGCTAACAAGACTAAGTCCTAGTTTAACTTGGAGCAACCCGGAGAACATTTTGCTCACATGGCGTCATGAAACCAACTCCAAGAGTTAATCTCAAAAGGATTTCAAGTGGGACAACATCGAGTTGTTTTGAGGTATCCCTCTTTTGGTGACCTTGAATTTTAAAGGGATAGTTCCTAAACATTTAAAGTGTTTTAGTGAGTTAACACTTTGATAAATGAGGACATCTTTTAATCATCTGTTAAAAGTTTTAAGGGAATAGTGCCTTGCTGACGCACTCCCAAGTCCCAAGTTAGCCCCAAGTGGGGCTAAGTCACTCAATTGCAAAATTTTTGGGACTCGAGGCACGCTCCCAGCTTCCAACACTAAAGGGGGTGAAAGGGGCGTGCTGAAAGCTCCGGGATAGACTAGGAAGAGGGATAAGCTTACTCAATTTCACGATCCTGCATCCAAATCCAACCAACAAGTTGGTTAGAACTCATTCTGCACCCTTTTGGTGTTGGGACAAGCCACGGGCTACCTTGGATTCACTTGACTCACCACGGCCCGGACTCGGGGGAAGCCACCACCTTCCCCCAATATAGTATTCTCTGTAGCTCTCCGCCACATTTGCATCCAAATGGCTCTTTTTCTCGGGACTCCCAAAGTGGAGTCTCGAAACTGTCCTGGTTTGGATTCCCGGGACTTTGGACGTTCATAACTCCTCGCGCCAAACTCGGATTGGGGCGAGGTCTGAACCAAAGTTGTAGCTCTCCTCGAGAACTTTCCAACAGTGTGTTGCACTTCACCTGCACGCACTGGAATTGGGTCGATTCTTGACTTTTAGTGGTCGGGAGTCAAACTACCAGTTTGACTCTCAGCCCTTCTTTTGACCATAACTTGTGTTGCAAATATCCAAATGGCTCATACAAGGCCATTTTGGACATCTACACTTCAAGAAATTTCCAACGATATAAAGAACGCTTCAATGCAAGGTGTTTTGACCCCTGCAATCATGCTCTGAGTTTTCGAGAGTCCCGGAGGACTCCCAAGTCCCATTTTCGGGAGTGTGAGTGGCGACCTCACACTTCCCTCAAAGTGGGGTTGCGACACTCTCCCCCACTAGAAGAAAAGGTCAATGTCCTCATTGACACTTAGGATTTTCCTTCCACAATTGCAATTGCTTCTTTGGATCCTTGGCCATCAAATGCCGACTTTTGCGGCTGGACCTTGCCTCAAACTAACTTAGGCATCCCCAAGTTTCCAACATTTTCTTGGCAAATCCAAGGGCATCTCATAGAAAACCCTTAACCTTTGTTTCGTCAAAAGATTAAACTAGCCTAATTAATGGAGCCCCCATTTGGGAGGCCATTCTTTCAACCTTCCCCTCATGAGAACTCAAGTCAAGTTTACTCTTGACCTAAGCTATTGACATGACTCTTTTCCCAACCTTGCGCCTTGATCACAACAATCAAGCCTTGATTAAAAGGTTTGTTTATCAAGGTACGAGAAGTGACATTTAGGTTTTGCCAAAACCCAAGTCCCAAACTACACGATAAAGTATGCGAACGGGGTCATGACTTCCCGCATTGGCTGCCACTACCAACCAACCCTTTGGGATGCCCTTGAGGCTTGTGCATGTCCCTGTAAGCTCACCTTGTTTGCCTCCTCTTTTGGGGTCAAGATTTCTCTTCACCCCAAAGTAGGAATTCGATTTTGATTTAGGCTTACGCAAGAAGTTCCATTTGTCCCATGCCAAACTTGACAACCCTATTTATACTTATACATAATTCTCGTGATATAATCTTTTGGAAGTCCTTAAGCCTTTATTTCATTTGCAACTTGATGTGATACATTTTATGTGACACCCTACCCTACTAAAAGAAAGGTGATGTCCTCATCACATTTTACGTCTTTTCTTCTTTGCCGGTCTAGTGTGGATTTCTTTTATGGCTTCTTGGGCATGTTCCATGTCGAATTCATTCACCCAAGATGCCTCTATTAGATGGTATCCTTTCCACTTAACTAGGTACTCTCGCTCTCGTCCTCTTAGTTGCCTTGATTTGAGCACGGCCTCCACCTCAAACTCTGGTTCATTATGAACCAAGTTTGGTGGGGGCCTAGAGTTGTGCTTTCGATTAGGCCTTGAGGCATCACGAGAGACCGGCTTCAAAAGGGAAACATGAAATGAGGGATGAACTTTAAAAATTTCCGGTAGTTTTAATTTATAAATGTCGGAAAGTTTCTTTTCCAACACTTTGAATGGACCTGCATATGGGCCCAAGAACTTATGACTTAA
>Ga0116231_10008399_pt1 | contig 18151 bp, 7 predicted proteins | sample S1TSphgellanicum_2_FD_89695 | JGI IMG/M metagenome (GOLD analysis project Ga0116231, IMG submission 89695) | Host-associated microbial communities from peat moss isolated from Minnesota, USA - S1T2_Fd - Sphagnum magellanicum MG | ecosystem: Host-associated > Plants > Peat moss > Unclassified...
TTGTGGGTTTGGTTGGTGCCATTACTGATATCCACAAAAACAAGGGTTGTTAGCCAAAATTGTTGAGCTTGGTTCTCATACTTGGATTTCAAAATCTTTGATTTTCCCAGTTTAGGCCTTGGGGTTACTATGCCATTGGCCCAAGTATATTAAACATATTATAAGGTCACCCATCCAAATACTATTCCAGTTGAAGTGGGCTTTGCCTTTAGAGTTGTTACAGAACCTTGTTAAATTATTATCTTTAAATAATTTAATGAGGTTTAAGATTGTTGCCATTTCTTAGAGGAGTGAGAAATTTCCATCCTCTCCTGATGGCTCATAGTTTACCTATGTTTGGTTCATGATAATGTTCACCTTGTCCTTTAGGATGGATAATAAGGCCATGGGTAGGGCATGCACAAATTGCACCTCGCATTTTAGGGATGCCCCGCCCTTGGCTTTACCCTACACTTGAGCATCATCTCCCTCAAAACTCATAAATAGTAGAACAATATAGAATTTGGCCATGGTTTGTGGGCTTTCATATGAAAGCATTCATTTATTGCAATGGGCATGGTGAGCAAAACACACACAAGAGGGCAAGTGAGAGATGAGCAAATGCTAATGATGTTCATCCAAATAGGAATTTAGAGATTTTATATTGTCTCCCTTGAGCTTGAAAGTTAAAATTATTTTCTTTTATACAACATCTCCAAATTCTTTTTATGAATCAACGACAAATTGGGATAGTTTTACATAGGTTATGACCATTCTTGGCCAGTTACCCAAGTGGACCTAGTTATTCCAGCTTAGTTTTGGTCTAGTTTTGAAATCAAAAACAAAATCAAATCTCTTTTTTAAAACTAGATACAACTAGAACCGTATCAAAGGGGGTTGGTCATGGAATCAAATTGGAACCGCCCCCCTTTGGTTATGGCATTGCAAGTAACCAAAACTTGACATGGGGAGAATTGGAATTGGATCAAGATTTTTTTCAAATTTGGATTCCAATTTTAAGGTTTAGGGAGATTTTTGTTTTTTGAAGAACCTAAAGCTCCTTCTTCATTTGTTTAAGGAAGCTTAAGCATCTTTGTGACTTTCTTTTGTGTTTATTGTTTCTTCAAGCTTTCACGTTACAAAAGAGGTTGTGAGTTCCCAATTTGAAGTGCTTCAAGTTTTGTTCAAAAATTTCATGTTCAAAAAACAAGACACCATTGGCTTGACTTCAAGATTAAATGTTTCTTTTTGGGGTGCCTCTTCAAGCTCCTAGCATTGATTTCAAGTAAGTTATGTACTCAATTTATGACCATCATGTTGCTCATTGTCTTCTTGGTCTTGTTGTTGTTTATTGTTTCATTCATCATTTTCATGTTGTTCATTGTTGACTTTTTTTGGTTTTTGTTTCACGAGGATGGTTTGTGTGAAAATGGCCATGGCAATGGCAACGATAGTAGGAGCAACAACAATGGTGGCAATGGTGGTGGTGAGGATGGCAATTTTCTTCTTTTAACAAGTCTTCCTAATTTTCATGTTGTTCATTGTCTCTTTAGTCCTCCTATTGCTCATTGTTTTATGGTCGTTTTCACGTTGTTCATCATCTCCTTAGTCCTCTATTGGTCATTGTCTCAATGTTCAGCCTATTGTTTATCATTTTCTTAATCATCCTCGTGTTGCTCATCGTCTCCTTGGTCTTTCTTGGAAATGGAAGAAGACCTAATCGATGAAAATGAGGATGTGATTGAAAATTTTGGGTATTTCAAGTTGGAGGAAATGATAGGATTTAGAGCTTGAACTTTTTTGGGGGCTAGATTATGATTTTCAAGGTCCCTAAAACATGTTTTTTTTACATCTGAAACAAGGTTTGTGGGGGCTGAAATATTGTTGGGGGTTTGATGTAGGGTTTTCTGGGGGGTTTGAAATAGAGTTTTCTAATGTCTAAAACGTGTCTTTTGTGGGGTTGAAACAAGGTTTGGGGGGTTTTAAATAGGGTTTTTGGGCGATTTGAATTAAGGTTTATTTGGGATTTAAGATAGGGTAGAATTGGGAGTCTTCAAAGGTGGAAAGAAGCTATTCAAGGTGGTAGCTACAATTTTTGAAGCCCTCAACATGGAACCACATAGCAATGACAAAAAAAGGTTTCAATATTCTAGAGACATTTTGTGTATATTACGGTTTTGAAATATGTTAAATTGTATTAGTTTACGATTTTTAAAACATCGTAATTTTTTTCCTTGGAATAAAATTTCAAGTTTTTTTTCATTGTCCATTTTGATACTTTGGACGTTGGAACTAGAATTGGAGGTTCCTTAGAACTAAGGCTTATTTAACCAATAACTATAATTGGTCTAACTTGAAAATTTAAAAAATTGGAATCAAAATTCCTCCCCTAATTAAAGCATCAAAACAAGAATTGGGTCACATATATGAAATAAAAAGGAATTTGAATCAAACTAGCACTGATTGAATGTTAGGAACCAAAACCAAGGGTTCTGTAAAACTTAAAAACCAATCAAAATTGGTTATGACAAATGATATTTTCATATACATGCCATGCAAATGCATCAAATTCCCAATCACTTGAAAATCACAAACATGTTTATATTTTATTTGTTTTTATTTGTTTTGGCTTGCCACAATTACAATTGAACCATCACAACAAGTATAAGAGTTCGTTCTACCTATCACAGTTGATATTTGTTATGTTGATTTTGATGTTGATTTTCAAATTGGTTTTTGGTTACCTTAATTAAGGCTTATACACTTAGATATATATTTTGGAGGCCTAGACTATGGAATCTCACTCTAAAAACAAACTTGCATTTAAACCTAATGAATTTTTTTCACCTTCAAAGGAACCAACCTAACACCAATTTGCATGTTAAAATTAAATTTGTGAAAGAATAAGTTATTCTATATATCATGATGAAATATTAAAGTTTAGGAATGGTTTTATGAGATGGATGTTGTTTAAGGGTCACTTAATTGTATAGAATGGGATATGCTCATTGTGAATTTTTCTTTTGTTGGTCATTTTGGTTTTGTGTGAATGAAAATGTGATTTGTGACAAGGGTTAATGGTTTACTTTGTTTTTATGTGAAATTATTTTAAGGGACAATTCAAGTATCTAATATGTGCTTCATGTTAGCTTACTATACTATTGCATGATTTATGCTAAGTTTGTCATGCAAGTATTCTAGTGATGAGAAATTGGGATTAGGTTTTGAACATGTGGTTCCATAATAACAAAAAGGAGAATAAGGTTGTTTGAGTCATATGAATCATGTTTATGTCACATGTCTATCATGCTTCAATGTGCTCAAATCTTAGTTGATGAGCTACATGCATGACTTTCATGAAACTTGTTGATGGCTACTAGGGATTTGTCGCATATTTTGGAGATTGAAAGTGGGGTGTCTTTCTATTTTGTTTCAACCAAGTGATATAAAGTTCATGCCAATGTAGAGTTCATGATCCCCCTTTGAAATTAAAGGAAGAAGTTGTGGAATTGTCTTTTTTAATCTATATGTGGGTGGTTATGACAATATCCCAAGATTTAAAGAAGTTTTTTCTTTCTTTTTTGGTTTTGATGTTAATGTTTTGTGTGGGATGTGTACATGTTTATTGTAAATTGATAGTCAATATGTGTAATTCAAAAAGTATGGTGATTTTTTTCATTGATGGAACCTGCATGGCTCTTAAAACAACTAAGACATCGACATGGATCATATGACATTCTTTTGATTTCCACACTTTAAAGTTCCCATCCATTATTTATCTTCGTTGTATGTTGTAGGTGGGGATTGGATGACAAAGTACCTCATCATGATTATGTTGAATTTCTTTGTAATGACACAAGTTGTGAAGGCAAACATTTTGTAAAATCAAGGTTTTAATTTCAAACCTTATTGCCATATTACTTTCATTCAACCCTAGGCATCTAGCATGTAAGATTTAAAAGAGCTAGAATTTTTGGGTACACTTGCACTACTACAAAATGTGGGTGCAGTTCACTAGTCCTCGTTCATTAGACTAAAGATTTCACTACTTCCTCATTATGTCCCAATCACTGTAACCAAAGATTTCACTCAAAATCCAATGAAATCATTTAGTGTACAAGGACACCTTTTGTTGTAATGTTGTTTTTGTGTGGGTTATTTTAATTTAAAATTGAAGTCAAGGTTTTAACCACTAGCCTAATAGCCTTGGGTAATTTTTGAATATTCAAAAACAAATCAATAAAAGTTGAGATGTTTGTGTTAGGAAAGTTTAGGGTTATGTTGCACATTAGACAAATTAGATTGAGGGGGCACTTGTAACAACTTTGAAAGGAATGGGCCAAGTGGTAATTGTGCATTTTGAGGGGCTACACCCAAAGGAGTTGAAGAAGAAATTTGAAGGTCAAACAAGAATTTTGTTTATATACTATAATATGTTATTGGATATTTGGTTTTAATTTTTCTAGTTTTCGAGGTTTTATATTCCCCATTATTTATATAAGTCCTTCCACTTTGTAGCTTCTTTAGTTTTTATGATAATGGACCTTCATTGTACATGTTTTTGGGGGCAAATTGGGAAAAAATGTCCTAACACTAACATTAGCATATAACATATTTTGAATACATAAAAGATAATTTCAATGTTTATTATCTAATTTAAAAATTTACTCAATCTTGATGGTTTGTAACCATGCAATTGAGGAAATATAAATATTTGAAAATTTTACCCATTGAAATGAAAACTTAAACTTAACAATAAACCATTTAAAACATGATTTAGAACATGGAGTGTTTTAAAATGAATTTACTTTAACATGAACCCCAAACCTAATTTTTTAAGTATTCTAATAACTTATGGACTCAAGAATTTATCGAAATTGGCCTTTGTATCAATCCTCATTACCAAAAATTCATCTCTCTATGAAGGAAGGTACTTTGTTTGTTTTGTTTTGTTTGTACTTATCAAATCCACCAAATAGGAATGCTTCAAATCGCATTCTTGGTCTCTTTGGAAAGCTCTCGATGAGGAGGGGTGCATGGGCTTGGTTCCATGAGGTTTGGACTTGTGGTGCAAAAGTTCTTGAATATTGAATTATTTTTTCATTAAAAATCAAATTAAATCATAGCTGAAAAATTCGGAGGAATTGGAATATGCCTTTGGTGTTATTGGAAACATCTTGATGAGTAGGATTCAATGTAATTTATTTGATAAGATTTGGATTCAGAATGTGGGAAATATTGATTTTGAAGTGATTTTTGTAGCTGAAAATTGAATAAATTCCAAAAAACCAGGTTTTGGAAGGAAAAATCAGTTGAGGATGTGGTAACACTTGGGGCCAATGGCACATGCCACACTAGTAAGGTATGAAACCATAAAATCAAAAACCACCTTAAAAAATATATGACTCATACCCAAAAGTTTTCCCTTTATAATAAATGAATATATGTCTTCATTATTTTTTTTAAAAAAAACCTTATATTTCCATGCCATGTTGAAAATTGTTTAGAAATGTGTATTTTGAATTGATTACAACATGTATAATTTTTTGAAATTAATAAATGAGTCCATTATTACAAAAATTGGAAATTATTAATTTATATTTGTATTGTTATTGTATTGTTACACTACATGCCATAAAATTGAAAAGTTTTTCTTTGAAATGTCTTGATTTGGTTTTTCTTTCATTCAAAGGTAATGTAGTTAGAATTGTTACATCAAGTCTTTCAAATACTAAACAAATGCATGCACGATATATTTTAACATGTAAAGGTGTAGAAAAAATTGTCATGTTATAAAAATGTATGGACATTATAGTGTGCAACTACCCTTAAACTTGCTTAGGAACTATTTTAACATCTTTTGGGCATAAGAATAAAGTAAAATTGGTTTTCATATGTAACTCATAATTGAACATTCATATAATTATGAAACCATCAAACCAAAAACCACAAGCCCCCAAACATTAAAACCAAACACCAAAAGAAAAACTTCTTTTGTTTTGGAAAAAAAGAAGAAAACAATAGGGGACCCGATAATTATCCCTTATAGTACATAAATGCCTACTCCAAAACCAAAGGTTCTAGCATAAAATGAGAATTGACCAACATTAATTGGAATTTTTTGTTCACAAAAACAAGGCAGTGTGCCCACCGATATATGCAAACAATTGCATACATAACTTGAATCATGAATGCATATTTGTGTGAGACTTGGTCCATTTCCATGGTGCTAACACCAAGTGATATCCCAAGGAGCCTCCTTTTAAGCAAGTGAAACATGTATGAATGATGTAGTCACAATGTTTGAATTTCTTAAACAAGTGGTTTAAATTCATGTTGGGAGGTTATTTCTTTTGCAAAAGATGACCAATGGTTCAAGTGTATGCAACCTTGACTAGCACTTGCCAAACTTTTAAGAACTAGTAGTTTCACAAAATCAAAGTTTTTAACTTTTATTTATTTTTGGTGTGGAAAACTCGACCTATTGTGAGAAGGAAATAATTCAGACCTAAAAATTCTTGAACTTATCATAGAGCCTACAAAGGGTTAGTTACATCCAATGACAAGTGTGCAAGTTTTAATTCTCTTACTTTGTCTCTTGGAAACTAAAGCTACATATCACAAGGGTTTTGACATATCACACTTGAGAAATTTGGCCCAATTAAAATTGAATGTGTTTATTGAAATTCATCATTGAACACATTCAAAATGGATTGTTGGCAACGTATATTATATATATACACACACACAATAATTGGGAGGTTCTTTGGTTGGTTCTCTACCCATATGCTTTCATTTGACATTATTTGCATACCACTTTTAGATGCATGACATGTATTCATCATTAGCAAGTCATCCAATATGGTCTTTTTCTCCTGTTGTTGTTTAACCCATGTAAGCATACACAAGGTGACATGGTATTAGGTTGTCAAACAATAGCCATGTTTGGTAGTTGGAGTCCAAAATTTTTGTTAGACAAGATCAACTAGCATGTTGAGCATTGTCAATTTGTCCATTATACTGGTAATCATGTATGGTAATATGTTAACAACACACTATGCCAAAGTATTAAATGTTATGTTGCTAGTTGCACTAATATTAGTTTATATGTTCAATTTCATACCACAAATTCATCTGATAAAGACGACTATTGGACAATTCTTTGTACTTGAATTTTTTTTTTCCTTTTGAACAAATTTTCTCATATATAGCTATGTGGAATAACTACTTGACATTATCTCCAACAAATGTTTAATCTTACCATTTAAGGAACCTTTTTGAACATTTTTATAAATATTGATTATGAATGAAAGTTGAAGTTCAAACAATAATTGATGAATTTCATCCATTGAATGAAAAAATGGAGGAGGATGATGAATGAACTCCCCCCAATATGAATAAATGTTCAACATTCATGAATGATATTTATCTAGGAATGGAAAGTTAAACTATATGAACTATCATATGAAATTATTTGATTTTTGTTGATTTAAAGTTTTCAATATGTTAATGACACATGTAGGGATTGATTATTAGATGTCACATGTTACACACCATGTGAATGACAGTCAAAATAATTATATTCGATCGATAAAAAATTGGCAAAACCATGTTCATACACATATTCATTATATATATATATATGATACATTCTCCATCTTCCATTGCATTGTGAAAGACAATATTTTTTAAACCTTTCAAAACAACTAATTCCATTGCAAAACATTCCTTTGTCATAAGAAATTTTAATTTATTCCAATATATGTAATGAATATTGATGTTCTTTTTTTCATTTTTTAAATGATTTTTTAATTGATTTCAATTACTAGCTATATATCATTCAAGAATGAATGTAAAATTAATTATTTTTGGAATCTTTAGTAATTTTTTATTTTGTTGCAATTGGGATTTTTTTGGAGCTTGTTAATTTGTGGACCTTTTTAGACATAAAATTTTGCATAGTATCAAAACATTCTTGTTTAGCAATGTACATGCTAGTTGAAGTTTTGTAATTCATCTATGAAAGGTGACATTATGCATGTGATAACATTGTATGAATTATGTGAGTATCCTAGATCAATGTTTGGAAACTTGGAGGTTGAAATTAAATCATTTAAATGTAAATCAACACATAATGAAATTGTGAAGGACTTGAATTCATGCATTCATCTTACTATAATGACAAGCTAATGTGATTGTATGATATCTAATCAATATAAGTTGTCAAATAACTACAAACTATGGCGCATGGATATTCAAAATGAATAACATTTTAATGCAGGTGATGTTCTAACATCTTATTTCACTTGATCCTAAGAGGGCAATTGTGGAGCAAGACTTAATGGCCACATCACAACAACATTTGATATTATTGATCATAAATATTTTAGTGGAAAATGAGGTTATTCTTCAAACTTTCATCTATATAGTCTAGATGAAGCTTGGAATGTGTTGAAAGTTCTTTACAAGTCAACATGAGATGAAATCTTGATGACTTTTCCTCATAAACAAGTTATATAAGTTCAACATGCAAAATATTTTAAACATGTTAGATTTTTTGAAATTGTCAAAGATCTTTTGGGTCCAATTGCAAAAGTAGGTGATGTTATCAAGGATGAAAATGCGGTATTGAAAGTTCTAATTATTTTATTTAAAGCATATGACAATTCTGCAAGCTATGTTAGTTTAATAATCACTTCCAAATTTTGATCAATTGACATCTAGACTAATGTAAGAAGCACAATGAAAGGAACTACATGGCAATCAAACCTAGATTGTTGAAACTCAAAGATCTTTTGAAAAACAAAGGCAAAAACTTCAAATGTTTAAGAAACAGTCATAATTGTGGTAAGACTAATTATTTTGCAAACAACTACCCATAATTAAAAAATCCTAGGATTAACATAGGTTTTAACTTAAGAACCAATATTGCAAAGTTTCAAATCAAAGGAAAGGAATAAACATTGGAGTTTGACACAACTTGAAATATTGTGGCATAAACAAAATGAGTTTGAAGAAAACATGGATTTCTTTGAAATAATAGTGGACAATCTACAAATAAGGTGTAGCAAGAGTTCATTTTTTTTTGGTGCCTTCATTCTTGACACGCCCCCAAACTCTTCAAAGGACCCAAAGGTGGGTCTCAGAGCAAAACATCGGAAGAAGAATAAAGTTACGGCACGCTCTCTAACTTGCAACACTTTGGGGGTAGGGGGTGTGTTGAATTCTGGGATGGGAATAGGATGAACTCATAAGCGAAAGTTCAAGATGATATCAACTTGAACAACCAAGAAAAGAGGGTGGTTAGTGCAAATCGAATGAAAATGGTGCACTTAGTAGGGACAATCTCAAACACAAGCTTCACACAACCCACAACCTTTAGGAGGAGGCACCACTTTCTTCCCTATAATATATTATGTGTCTCTCCGCGGGGACTACATCCAAATGTCACTTTTTCCCAAGACTCCCAAGTTGGAGCCCCAAAATTGGGACTTTTACTATCCCACAATTTTAAACGTTCATATTTTCCTCAAATCAAGTCTTTTTTGAGGGTGTGAGGAAAATATCTTATAGCCCTTGAAAATATTTTTTCAATGGTGTATAACATGCTCCAATTGGACCTCATTGGACCCCTATTTTCAAGGGATTTGTAGTCAAGAGTTAAATTCTCAATTTGATTTTCACCCTTTCTTTTGATCATAACTCATGCAAATCAATTTTAAATGAACAATGCCAAGGCATTTGAAACATCTAAGCTTCAAGAAATTTCTAATGGTGTCCTAGGAGCCCAATTTGGTGTTTATTTACCCTTCCAACCAAGGCTATAAACATTTGTAACTCCCACACGAGTGCAATTTCCAAAGTGGGGGTGCACTTAGGAGACATTGGGTTTCATCCCTTGCATTTTCCCTCATTTGTGAAAATATGTTTCACACCTAAACACACTCTTGCCCTCATGGGCCTTTGGACTTCACTTTTAGTTATGAACCCAAATGTTAAGGTTGTAACAATTCCAATGGTACCAAACACATGTTAAAATATAAGTGCACTTTCAAAACTTCAAAAAATTATGTGAAAATACAAAATGTGGAGTCTGTAACAAGCCAAATTCATGTTTTGTATGGAAAGGGCAAAATGAAATTTTCTTACACTTTGCCCATAAAATAAAATATATTGTCGATGTTTTTTTATGTTCTAACTTTCATGAAAAACTTGTTATTAATTGGTCAAATGATTGTAGATAAGGGTAATTCTATGGTATTTGACATTAATAAATGTCTAATTGTACAAAACCAAAACACATAATTCATTGTGTTGAAAGGTGTTAAGGATTGCAACAATGAACTTTACGAACTAAAAATTCATTCTTTGAAATCATTTGAGGAGATGGAAGCATGTGAAATAAAAATATTTTAAAATTAGCGATTTAGATTAATGTCAAACCATGTTGTGGCACAAAAGTATGGCACACCTACATCATTAAACTTTTACACTATGAGTGCTAGAAATTTAACAATGGCCTATTTAAATTAATGAAAGCAATCAGAGTTTGCAAGGAATGCATGGTTGGTAAGTAGCTTCAAAAGTCTCAATCAAGAGTTACCAAATTGTTCGAGTTAATATGCATCAATCTTTGCAAATTCTCTTTTCCATACCATCATTTTTTGGATTAATGCACTTTGTTACCTTTACCTTTAGTAAGAAGACTTGGTGTTTTTTTTTTCATAAATGTCTGCCATAGGCCTTTGCATTCAAAACCTTCGAAAATGAAGTGGAAATAAAGATGGAAAAAAAAATCAAAGTTTTCAAATTAAACAACAATGGAACGTTTATTGGTCATATAATTTCTCCATGTTTTGTCGAGATAGGGGATAAATACACTTGAAAGAAATATCGTTAGGAATGGAAAATTCAAAATTAAATCAACCCAAGTGTTGAACTTATTTTGAATATAACACCATAACAAAGGAACTCTAACATGAACTTCATTTGGCCATGGGAAATTAGAGTGCTTCTAAATGTATCACATTCATCAACAATAAATGAACATCAATAATTAGATATGCATTTCCAACATTAAATAATATTATGAATTCATTAAAAGATTCAAATCAATTATGAATTAATGAACACCATCAATTATCAAGAATGTATAGTTGGGTAATTTCAAATTAGTGTGTAGCCACAATGACCGAGAAGGGTGAATGTAATGCTTAAGCATTTTGACAAATTCATTGTGGGAAATGTTGATCATGTTTGGAAACTAAACATTTTTTAGAGGTAGTAATTTACAAGACATGGAAATCAACAATGTTTGAAGAAATGGATTCCAATTCACGCAATTAGGTTTGGTAATGAACTAAATTGCCTTTTGGATAAAGACTAATAATAGCTAATTGGATATAGAGAGTTGAAAAGAATCCCACTCACAAACATTTAAAATGCAAGGTTAGGTTAGGAACTAGAGGTTTTGATCAAAGGGATGGTTTATATTTTAAAGGAACCTTTGTACCAATTTTCAAATGGAGCATGATTAGATCTATGATAGCTCTTTGCAACACATTGTGGTTGGAAAATTTAACAAATGGATCTCAAAACATCATTCTTGGTTTGTGATTTTCAAAAGGAGGTATACATGAAGTAACCTAAATTATTCATGATATTTGGAAATGAACATTTGGTCTATAAGTTTAACAAAATATTGTTTGGACTTTGATAAGCTCCAAAGCCTATAATGAAAAGATTGACAACCTTTTCAAGAGCTTGCATATGTTTAAATATGGAGTAGATTCAAATATCTTTTATTGGTGTCATGAAAAGAAAATTTTAATAGTCGTGTTTTATGTGGATGATTTAGTCATCATGGGCAACTTAGAAAATAAGAATACTTAGCTCAAAGTGCAATTAATGGAATAGTTTTGAATGACAGGTTTTGGACATAACAAATTTGAACACTATATGGGGATGAATTTCATTTTCCCCTAAAGAAGGACTATTTTATTTTGAAGATAATACATTGAAGACATGCCTCAAATTTTTATAATGGATGACTACAATTTGACCAAGGTGCCAATGGTAGAAGGCATAAGACTCACATTAGACACAAACAATTAATAGGTTGATGCAACTACCTATAGGAAAATGGTGGGAAAATCAATATATACTTGGTAAACAGTAGGCCAAATATATACTTTTCCATTTCAAGAGTTAATCAAATTTCAATTGAACATCAATTGTTTCATCTTAATGTAAGGAAGCAAAAATAAGGTGTTTTAAAGGTACTACAAATTATCGACCTCCTAATAGAAGAAGAAATAATATTGATTTTGAAACTCTTTCATGGATGACAATTGGACAAGTGATATCAAATTTGGTGGAACCGCTAAGATGAAAATTTATGCAGATTTGCTAAAAGTTTCCTACTCTTAATGGCTAAAGTATTTTAACTAGTAAAAAAGGTTCATAATAAACCATTCTTCATGCAAGCAATTAATGAAACTTGTACTATGGTCAAGGAAAAGCAGCGACAAGTAATTCCTACTAAGGTGTTTCTAAAACATTAAATAATTAACTTATGAATCCTTTGGCCTTAAACAAAAAGAATGAGCCGTAAAATACATGCATAAAAGGTCATTACCCCTAATATAAAGTGGATATTCATTGCATTTTTCTTTAAACATAGAGTGAAAATAGGCATGAATGTGCTAAAAATGATCAAATAATAGGGTATTGATGAAGGTTAAACCAAAATTTCAACATAGGGTGTTGTTTACCTTGTAAAAAAGATGAAACAAATAATAATATTGTTAATTGGAGGTTAACAATTTGGCCTAGAATTATGTACATAATTGCTAGCAAGGGTTTGTTTAATATGCTTCTACAATCTATTAAAATGGATTGATCACATTCAAAAAATAAATAAAAAAATCAAGTGCATTATTGGTCTACCCTCTCTTGCAAATAACCCCAAGGGCATAGCCAAACTTCATTTATATATTATGAATGCACCAATGACAAAAAAATCACAAGGACCATTCAATGCCAATCATGTTGTTTTATCTAGTTACAAATTGTAACATGCATGCAAAACACAACAACCACAATGATACATAATTGTAGATTATTTGATAAATGTGTTCCACATTGATTATAGATCTAAGATGGTGAAAGCAAAATCTAGTAATTGTTCAAACATATTGCATTTTCAAGATGAAATGGGTTATCTTCCAATAAATACACACTTCAAGGTAATGTGGTGAATATTCAACTCAACATGATCATCTCTATTAATGGGCTCAGATCAATGTTGTATTAATATATTGTTGAGAAATTGGTATGGATGTTGGTATGGAATATTAAACCAATTCAATGATTTTCTATGAATTTTTTTTATTGTTTTGTGATTTTTTTGGTGAAAAAAACTTGGGAAAATGTGAGGTTTTGGATGTAAATGTGTTTTTTTGAATGCAAAAGGTGCCACTTTTGTGAGGTAATTTTGTTGGCATTACCCAATATTAACTAGTATTGATACTTAACATATACATATGTTGTTTTGAGTTGTGTCTATAAATATTTTTTATCATACTCTACCAATCTTGTAGTTGTCAAGTTTTTTTGGTACCAATACAAGTAACATGGCCTTTTTGTGGGTTGTAAAAATAAGGTAAGAATATGTTTTATATTTTTGAATGTTGAACTTTGAAATTGATAATGTATTGGTATCATTTTTTTTAAAAACTCACTATTCCTACCAATATAACACCACACGAATATTATGAATATCAACATGGTATTCAAATGTCAAAACTTTTGCACTACTGATGTTTCCTTCTTTTTTTAAAATTTTAAAAGGCTTACTAGTACTAATATAGGATGTGCAAATACCATGTGAATCCAACATCAATTTGGGACCTATTTTGAAATACTAAACTACGAACTAAAATTGGCACCCTCCTTCTAAATTGCCAGCACAATCTATAGGAAACAATCTCCTAAAACTCCAATATAAAGTTATTATAATCACACCTAGATATTTTCATAGATAATATGTTTATGGTGTTTAAACATTTAAATGTTTCAATTTCATTAAACTATAATTTCATAGATGACATGACACTTTATTTGTAAACATCCAAATGAAATATAATGGCATGAAATTTTGATCACTTCAACAAATTGGTATTTAATTTTTTTTGATGTTGTGGAAGTGGTCATTATCAATCAATATTTAACAAATTTGATTATAAACATAACACCAAAACATGACATTTACGACTACAAAAATCTAGTCATATGAGCCATCTATGATTGAAGATGATTATATGATTGCTAGTACATAAGACCATGTCATAAATGTCAATAGTCGCATTAATTGCAAACACGTTAACTATTATAGTCACAAAGGACATAGTTCTAGATCCAACAAGACACATAGCAACCTCACAAAATGCCATGTGTCACAATAAAAAAACCATATTTATATGTACTTAGGTTAAACCTAACTACATTTGGCAAAACTTAAATTAAATAAATTTGACTAAACTAAGGTATTGAAATAAAAGTTGACAAAACTTGACTAAACATGGTTATTTAAGTTAAACTTGGTTAAACTTAGCAAAACTTAAATAAATCAAGCTAAATTAAAGTTTCGAAGCAAAAATTGGTTAAACATGGCTACTTAGGTTAAACTTAATTAGACTTGACAAAACTTGGATAAATTTATGCTAAATTAGGGTATGGAGGTTATATTTGGTTAAACATGACTATTTGAACATTAAATTTGACGAAACTTGGCAAAACTTGGATAAGTTAGACTAAAATGAAATATTGACGTTAAATTTGGTTAAACATGGTTACTTAAATTAAATTTGAATAAATTTAGTTAATTTGGTTTTTAAAAAACAGGTTTAAATTATTTAAACAAAGCTAAATTAAATTAATTGCTAGGTTAAAGTTAGGATAATCAAATTAAGATAAATTAATTTATATTATTTTAATATATATTAAATTATGTTAAATTAAATTATTTAAGTTAAATTAAGCTGAAATAAGTTAAATTGTGTTAAAATATGTTAATTTAGGTTATGGTAAACTAAATTAGATTACTTAAGCATTTGTTTGTCCATTTCAAACTAAATTAAATTTGCTTATACTATTTCAAATTCAAATATTGCTTCAATATATACACTAATTGTGTCATTATAATCCTATTCATAATTACTTTTAGTCCTAATTATAGTCATGTACTCATAATTTTAACTGTAGTCAATAAGATGATAGCAACTAAAGGCCATATATGACTACATGATTATGTTTGAACATTAATTGCAAGATGTCCTAGTCATAAAGACCACATTTTGGCATTGTGAAACTATATATCAAAATAAAAAAGAATTAAACATCTTTCAATATCTTTGACAACTTATTAAAATTTAGCATAAAAATTTAGTGATTTTTTGCCTTTTAAAAGAAAACTTGGCACAATTGGGCCATTTTAAAGATTAAAAAATCCTTTGCATAGGTTGACATTATATTTTTCAAGTTAAAAAAATGTGATAATTTGCCAAGGAAAAAACACCACAAATTTACAAAAGGTTGGGATCTTAACAAATGGTTGTTTGGAATGGTGAACAATGGAGGGGGGTTTTAACTTTGAACACCTTCTTTCATGTGTCATGTTTAAGTTGGTTTAACAAAAGATGGAATTGCAAAATGATCTCAAATGCAACCTAGTTGTGGAATCGTATAGGAAGAAATCATGGATGCTACAATTGGAAAATAATCACATTTTCGTGAATAATAGGAAATTTGGCATTAAACCACATGGAATAATGTTTTAATAAAATAAGAATTCATGTAGAATATGTTTGTGTTAAATCTGACCCATGTTACTAGAAAAATAATAATGAAATTACAATATAATGTTTATTGCATTATGTAATATAAATATGAGACACATTTGAAAAATCATTTATGATTAAAGTAAGAATAATAATGCAAATATGTTCCAATGAGTAAAAAACCATGTTGGATAATGGTGAAAATTGTTAAAAAATTTATATATGTTTTTGTTTTGACATTAAAAATATGTTAATCATTCCAAGTTGTGTTAAATGACTAATGTGAATGTTGAGGAATTCAAATTAATAATTAAATTAAATTTGGGTTATGGTTTTAGTAAAAAACTTTTGAACATGAACAATACATTTGTTAGAAGTAATCAAATTTGCAAAGGATTAAGATAAAGGACTCTTTTAACAAAAAAATTAATGGTAAAAAAACTAAAATGATAGTAACCTACTATCCACTCAAAAATATTCACAATTTAAAAATTATGAAATTTAACTTTTTTAGAAAATAAATGTATGTTTCAAAATACCGAAATTTCAAAAGTTGATTAACACATGTAAATGGGGTGTAATGTCCATGACATATAAAACAAAGTTGTAATTTATCATAAAAGAAACAAAAACCTAAAATAGTTAACATAATTTGGTGTGATTGAAAATTATAATATTTTTTAAAAATGAAACACAAAATTTGACAAAATCTACACACTTTTTAAAAAACTCATATGTATTCAACAATGACTAACACAAAACACGTATTGGGGCAACTATATGCATGTTTGATAATAAGTTGCAAAATATTTCAGATGAAAAAATGAAAAAAACTAAAAAAAGGTTCACATTCCTTTTACAACTTGTAATCTCGTTGGCTCCTTTGAACGTATTTGCACCTAATGAGAAAATTAAAAACTTGTTTTTCCCACATTTTTAGCTGATCAAGGTATGCACACCTAATTTTAAGTAGGGATTAAGATGACTATTTGATCTTCCTTGTAACATACGTAAATCACACATCATTTAATCATATTAAAGCAAATGTCATGCAGTGTAACAAGTGGGTCATCACCTAATGACTAGCGAAAGTAGAGTGTTTTTTTCAAAACAAATTGTGATGTTGCTCAAGTGGCATTCATCCATAAGTATTGCCAAATTTGACAATATTTAGAATAGGAAAATATAAAATCTTAAGTACACTTTTATATTGTAGGTATAATTATGATGATTTTGAAAATTTTGAAATAATGTGTAGACAGATTCTTTCCTTCTTTTTTGAAATAATATTCTTTTTAAAAATAATTTTTCACCAAAAAATTCCCCCAAAAATGAAAAACTTCCCCCAAAAAATTCAATGCTATGAAGTCCATTTATGGCAAGTCCAAACTAAAACCTAAAAACTTCCTCACTGGATCTATTTGGGAACATTGGGGCTCTCTTCCCCAGCAGAAGCACCTCTTTGGACCCCAGGTCACAAATTAGCAACAAGTGTGCTCTCATGTGGCCTACCTTTTCAGTTTATATACATGAGAGTTGAACTTTGGGCAAACCATATGGGATAAAAGGGAGGTGCTATTGGGAACAATTTGAGGAACACCTTGGGAACTTGGGGAACCTCCATGGGAACATGATGAAAACACATTGAGAACCCATGATTTGAGGCTGGTATGAAAGCAGCTACCTCTACAAACCTGATATTGAAACTACTATAACACGAGGCTCGCTGACATTCCATCAAATCCCTATGGGGTCGGGTATTTTTTTACCTTTGTGGTTTCATCCATGACAATAATGTACAAAATAATAATAATAATAATAATAATAATAATAATATTATTATTATTATTATGTGATGTTTATTGTGACATATATTATAACTCTAGTGTGAATTTTGGCAATTGGGTAATGACACATATATTACACTGATTGTGTCCTTATATAGCCAGTGTTTGATGCCCAGGTGCCATATGCTTGTACAGTAGCCTCCCGCCTAAGTACGCACCCGTTTAAGTACGCATCCCAGTAAAGTACGCATTATTTTCTCGAAAAAATAAGGTTCAGATTATGAAATAACTAGTGGGTAACCCATGACTACCCCACTCCAGCCACCCCGAACGCTTTGTGCTTTCATGTTTGGATTTGTAGCCAGGTTTGGCTAAATCTTTCTTCAGATAATTGCCCACTTTTTCCACATCTTCCTACAGATAATGGCCATTTTGGCTACAAACAAAAACAATTCGCAAAAAAAAAAACCCCCGAGAGACGTTCTGTAATCTTGCACAGCTACAGTACCCAAAATCAGCAACGACCATACCAAAAACTTTCCAAAA
>Ga0116231_10008402_pt1 | contig 18147 bp, 10 predicted proteins | sample S1TSphgellanicum_2_FD_89695 | JGI IMG/M metagenome (GOLD analysis project Ga0116231, IMG submission 89695) | Host-associated microbial communities from peat moss isolated from Minnesota, USA - S1T2_Fd - Sphagnum magellanicum MG | ecosystem: Host-associated > Plants > Peat moss > Unclassified...
AAAAAAAATAAACCCCAAAAAAAAAAAAAAAAAAAAAATATGTGAAAAAAAATATGGCAATCCTGGGGAATAGTCTATTTGTCGAAATGAATTTTTTTAATTAAGCAATTAATTAATTAATTAATTATTTGACAGACATGTGTTAAAGCTGATTCAAAGAAGATGGGGGTTGATAATATTATTGCTGCCTACACTGACAAATTGTGTAACAGAAATTGTGTTATGATTGTTGTTCGGGGTTTTGGAGGTGTGTAGCTTGTGATGAGAATTTCTAGTGCATTGGACCCATTCCAAAAGCTGGATTGGATATGGACCCATGTCCCCCTACAAGTTCAGTGCAACAGCAATGAAAGGATTTGTTGTGGTGGTCGTCATCATTTGTCAAGTCATATGTGGAGGAAAAGTGGGGGAGAGAAAGCAAACAAGGGCTTAAAAAACTTAGAAGTTTTAAGTAGGTTTTTTTTTTTAAAAAGGAGGAGTGAGGGGAAGGATCAATGCAACTAACTTCACTTGGTAAAAATAACATGTGTGTTGTGATATATTTTGGTAAGTGAATTTTTTTCAACAAAGTTTGTCACTTTTTTCATCCAAAAAAATTTTGGAATTTTTTTTTTCCTAGTGTAATTTCAACTAATTTTTCTAATTCATTAGAAATTTTTCCAAATTTTTTATATCAAAAATTTGAAAGGAAAAAAGAAAAAAAGAAAACAAAAACATGCTTGATTTGGATTGAATTCATCATCACTCCATATAGTGTCTTTGACTTGATTTCAGGATCAAAAATTTTGTGTGGGGGAGGAGAACAACAACATTTGGTACAAAAGTTGCCAAAGACGGTTTTTTTATTGCCTGTTAAATTTTTTAATTTTTAAAATTTTGAATTTATGTATTTTTAAATTGCAAAAGAAGGCAAAACACATACACACACACACACACACACACACATTCTTTTTCTTTAAATATTGTAATATTTTCACAAATTTTGTCTCTCGGGTTGTTTCCCATTTGTTGTAACAAGACAAGCAATAAAATAAAATAAAATAAAATAAAAATAAATAAAAATCAGAATGTGCATGTGAAGAAGTGCTGATCCTCTGATGCACTTGTTTCTTCCTCTCTCTACAAAAGGGACAACAAAAGCATGTTCTCTTTCTAGCAAAATTATTGTGTACATTAAAATTATTCCTAGCCAGATGTATGTGCCCTACTCTGACTCCCTAGAACAAAAGTAATCTATTTATTTATTTATTTATTTATCTTCTTCTACTAACCACCAACTCTAAACAACAAAACAAAACAAAGGGGTGTGTCAGACACTCCATTATTATAATTTGATTTTATTTGCCATTTACATTGAAAAGTATCTTAAGGCAAAAGAAGAATTGTGGAAACACTCAAAAAATATTTCACCATGCAAAAATAATATAATCTTCCAAAAAAAAAATCCCTCTAAAAGAAACCAAAATCCTTCAAGATATTATTATAACTCTATAATAATAACTAATCTCAAGTTTCAACACAAGCCAAAATATCATGTTTCAAAAATCCTCATATAAAAATAAAATAGACCTATTATTATTATTACATAGGGGCCTTTAAAAACCCCTTCAGCTATTATACTCTATAATGAATCTAAACACAATATCCTTGCCTTGGTAGGCAAGGCCAAAAATGAACACAAGGTAAGAGAGAGAGAGAGAGAGAGAGAGAGGGAGAGAGGAGGACACCATTTGTGTGGGATTTTGCTCCCCTTTTGTTATTCCCAATAGAACAGTTTTTTGAGCTTTTCATATGCAGTACAAGCCAGTGAGCTCAGCCTGAGTGAGTGAGTGAGTGAGTGAGTGAGTGACTGGGCACTCACTGCAAAAATTTCTGATGCCTGCCCAAATATATGGTCTCTAGGAGTCCAGAGTCTGTCAAGGTACCCATCTGAAATTGTGGGTACAAAGAGTACTACTCACCATTCCAGGTTGCTTCTAGGTAAGGTTTTCTATTGATGAATTAGGGTTTTTATGATCATTGGTTGTACACCATAATAACCTTAGCCAATCACCCCAAAAACCCTAAAAAATAGGCACTTTTGGTACACTATCCATTTTGGAGGCTTTAGTTCTACAAGGACTTTCATGGTATTTTATATATATATATATCATAGGTACAACTAATGTTTAACATTAAATAATTTCCAAGAATGCTTATGAAATAAATCAATCAATCAATCAAACCTACCAAACTTTTAGGAAATTCAATCCAAGACCACCCTAATAATAAAAGGTGGAGTTCAAACCATTAGGATATCTCCATGACTTTGTATATAAGTAGTAAACTTAATGTACTTATTAAGTATTATCAAAATATTGAAATTGGGGTTGTTGAAAAAAAAATTCAAAAAATTTAATATCTTAACATAATTTGTTGATTATTAGTCATGGGTATGGTTTTTTTTTAAAATATCATAAATATTTTTAATATTGAATTAGTCTTTGATGTTTTAAGTTTGTCTTTTAAGTGTTGTTTTTATTATAGTCAAAAGTTTCTTCAAGGCATTACAAGTTACAACTTGGCAAAGTTAAGAAAATATTATTGAAGTTAATTAACATGTCAAACAATTACCTAATGACTTAGCTTCACAAAGCACTTATGAGTTACATAAAAAGCATTTATAAGTGAGCACATGAACCCCTATTCATAATAAATTGGGGACGAAATGTACAACATGGAGTTGAGTGGCAACAAATGAAAATAACAAGAGATTAAACTTGTTTTTGCGCAAATTTCGGTGCAAAAGTGAATTTGGTTTTGAAGTTTCATGTGAAGGTCCTCTTGTTCATGAAACCAAAGTTTACAAATTACTTTCACTTGAACAACATTGAACTAGTAAGTGTGAAAGACTTAAGTTGCAAAGGATAATGTGTGTGCGAAAGATTTGTGTGTTTGAGGGGTTGAGGGTGTGAAGGCTTAATGAGGGGATATATTTTTGGTGAACTTAGGGTCAAAATAGTTGTGAATGAGAGACAAAGGATGGTTTAGTAAAATGTAGAAAGGTACAAAATTTAGGACATTTATCATCACAAGCAAGTGCATTGGAATAATTCATTTTGCAAAATTATTTGCTCAACGCAAATGCATTGTGAAAGGCATATAACAACTACAACCAAAATGTAGAGAACAATGCTTGCATGGGGTGGGTGTAGAATTTTTTTTGCAAACAAACCTAAAACAATCACAATTGAACTACAAAGTGGAGCAAGAGAAACCTTGACATTGTACTTTTAAAAATAATTCAAAACAAAGGGCAATTGTTGAGCATGTCATTCCAATTTCAAAAAAACTCTTGAGTTTTTAAGTTTCCCTAATTTTAGACTCTTCAATCAACATTTAACTTTAGAAGCATGGTGTTTGTAAAGACCTCTTAAGAGGGGGATGAAATCTTATATGATTGTTACATTAAAAAGCTCAACTTGTGGCAAGCTTTATTGTTGTCGATATGGTCTATCTCCATTTATTCATTCAAGATTTGTGAGTTTATTCAAACTTGTGATTGTCACATGCATTAGCAAATTCCTTCAACTATCTTCTTTCAAACCCTCCATTTCCTTATAGCAAGTAGCCCAACCTACCCAAAATGCATTGTACCACAACCAAAAACTTACAATTCAACCCAATGAGGTTTTATTGTTTTTTCTCCTAGATACCTTAATAGTAGACCACATCTTTCATGCCTACCCATGATCCTTTCCTTGTCATGGCATCTTTGTCAAATAAGCAAATCATGGTCTAGGGTAATGAGTGAAAGTTGCACTAGAAATTACTACAATCAATCATAGATCATACCTCCAATCTTTTATAATTCATGACATTGTTAGATAGTCTATTTTTTAACACACTTTGAGTTTGAATTTCAATGCTTGAGTGTTTACATGCAAATGACATCTTTTTTTAATATAATTCAAATATGTATTAGAAGAAAAACATGTCGATGTCACCTCCCCCATTGTGACTACGATGATTGTAGAATCATTTTTATTTGATTAACATGACTAATTTAGTCCATTTTGACTAACCCATAAGTGATAATGTTCAATTTGATTAAGTTCAATTTTGTTTTATTCAAATCAAACATTGCGACCAACACATGAAGCATGGGGAACCATGTGAAAAAATGATGATAATAATGACATGTGTGTCACCATATATGACTATTATAACTTTTAAATGATATTTTCTTCAAGTCCTATGTGGCATTGTGATCGAATAATGCTACCATTCTTACTAGTGTGACAAGCCATATATATGTGTGTGATGCCTTTGACTTTCTAATTCAGTTTTAAACAAAAGCACAATGCGAAAATTTAGCTTGTTTCAAAGGATAACATGTTGAGTTGTTCAAATTTTAATCATAATTTAGTTATTTGTTGTTTGTAACATTTGAACAAATGAAAAAAATATGAAAAGAAAAGTGTTAGAGGAAAGTTGCATAGAAAGTTTGTGAGTGGAGTTAAGATTTGGTTTTATTACATTTTTTTATCTAGCAATCTATGATTGAAAATTGAACCTCACATTGCTCGAACAATATATTTACATGATTACAACATTAAACTTTTTTTTTTTTGCAATTAACATGTGTGTGATTTTTTGATTGATTGTGATGATGTCAATATGTTTTTAAATTTATAAAGTGTTTGAAATGTAATTATTTATATATTATGGACATGTCTTAGTTGTTGGGTAAAAATGACATCTTTTTGTTTTTATTTTTTATGTGTGTGGAGGTCTAGCATTTTCAGTTGCAAGGATCATTTGCAACTTAACATATTTATATTAAACAGGTTGCAACGGTTGTAATGGCTCAACTCACTGTATATGAAACTATATACATATGTAGCTCATGCAACTATGTTGCAACTAGATCATTATAATTATTATGTCATTACGTTGCAACTATTGTGCCATTATGTTGTAATTACTATACCATTACATTGCAACTAATGTGCAATTACATAAATAACAATGTGCTAATGTGACAATGATGTGTTGACAAATCATCAATGGACATGTGAAAATTCTAAATTTATTTTGATCTTTAATATTCTATTAATCTAAGTTAAATCATTCAATTTTAGGGCCCATGAGATGTTAACACATGACATTTAAATCAATATGCAAATAAACTTTAAGTCGGTAGGCATACTACCTACATTTAATCCTAGGCTAAATGGGTAAGTAATTAAGCCTAATTAGATAGGTAAGTAGGTAGGCTTAGGCCCTAGGTAGGTCATTTGGGATAATCCTATTTTATTTAGGTTTAACCTTTAAGGCCAAACCTTTTTTATTATTTTATTCCGAATGTCGCTTTTTTTTTAATAGTCTTAGTGCACTTATTTATATATTTTACAAACTTAAAAAGTAGGACAAACAATATGGGATAAAAGACTCATTTACAAAACAAATTAATGAATAAACATTTAAGCTTATGAAAGTTTCAAATCCTAATACATTGTTTCTATGTTTTTCAAGTTCCAAATTTTTTTAAAACCTTGATTTGATGCATCCACATTAGTTTACGTTGTTAAAAAAGGACACAAAATGAGGAAGATATGGTTGTCAAAAGTAAATGGGGTCAATGTCTGGTCATTGCCTTAATTTACACTCTGAAATTTAACACAAATTCATCTTTTTCATGGTTCTTATATGTTTTAAAAAACTTTTGAACCTCAAATAATTAATGGAGCTCTTAACTTGGTGTAGATGTAACACTTTAGATGTTAAAAATGAACAAAACAAACTCAAAAAATATGAGGTTTAAAAATAAATGGTCATTTAAAAAAAAACACATCATGTGATTTTGACATGCTTTGTATTTTTTCGATGTTGTTCATTTGCCATTGGAATTGAAACATATAATGATAGTTTACCTTGGCATTCCCATGATGTTTTACATCACACAAAATAGACAATAAATAATAAAGTTCCAAAATTATTTAATTGTTGGTGAACAATAAACTATTAGTGGTTATAACTAAACAGTTCATAATAGTTAATAAGTAATAACATTCATTATTAATATGGAATTTAAACACTGATGTATAATAATAATTATAATAAATAATACCTTAAGATAATTATTAATTATTGACTTTTAATTATGTTAGGCTAATTATGGTAGCCTAACTTAAAATAATAATAATAATAATTATTATTATTATTATTATTTTACCTGTTGTTGAGTAGTTGCAAAGAAGTTGTTAATGAGTGTTTCATTCATTCCATTTGTATTATAATTGTCATATGTGACTTTCATGCAATTTGATAACAAAATCAAACATGATTGACCAAAATTGTATATTTAATGTGAATTCATCTATATATGGATCAATCTTAGAACTAATATGCAACTATAATAGAACACCATGAATTTATAACATGACATTTTGTTTTAATTCCTTGTATTTCCATGGATAATTGCAATGTAGTTATAGGTGTTTCAAAGCTCAAGATTGTAAGACAATGAGGTTTCCACAAACACAATTTTTCATAATGTAAATGTAGGGGACAATATGTAAGAAACAAACACATTATCTATGCATTTGTATCGGTAATCATCTATCAATAAGGATTTAAATCCAAGACAAATAAGTACTCACATTTTGCTCATCTTTTCCAAGCTATTGCATGGATCTAATGGATGGCCAATGTGTGTTTATTCACATTTTTCCCTACCCCACACAAACATTGGTTTGAATCTTGACATTTTTTCCAATGAAGTAAACCATGGGGCTTGGGGATATCACTTCCATTTTATTACAAATGGTGTGCAAAATAAAATAAAATGCAACTTATTGAATTTATATATATATAGAGTGCCAATAATGCATTTTGAGATTATTTTTAATATATATATTTAAAATATACTTATAATATGTCAAGAATATTTCATTATTTCGTAACATATAAAAAAAATCCTTTTACTTTAAGTGCTTCTTAAAATATACCAAGAGTGACTTCCCCAAGCCATGGGGAAGAAATTGGGCTAGGTTGTTGATGATGATACCCCATAATCAAATCTTGATGAACATAATTTGAAGAATTTTGATGCAAGGTTACAAGCTTATTCCCACACTACATTAGATTACTAATGGTTTCCATCCCTTTATAACCTTAATATGTATTGCTTCACACAATAATCTTGTGACATGATCGATAACCATTTTGTGACTATAATTGCAAGTACAAAATGTTCATATCAAACATTTACAACAAAAATTCTATTAGTTGCATAAATCTAGTTGCATGTAGTCTATAATCACAAATGTTGATTTCATTGTGATGTCAACAAATCCAATGGATGAAGTATAACAAATATGATTTCCTCCATTGGGGTCCAAACAACATATAACAAGCTCATGTGTTTATTTTGCATCTAGGACTATTGTCCTTCTTGGGGTCCTTTTGTCAAAAACACATGTTTTCATAAAGAGGAATTTTCAAATGAAATAACTTGAAACTTTTTATTTATAGTATTTATAGTTGCCCCAATATTTCAAATGTTTGTTTACAATCAAATTTGAATAAATATGATTTTTTTGAAAGTGAACATATTTTGCCAAATTTTGTGTTTAGTCTTGAAAAAATGTTATAATTTCAAATCAAACCAAAACATGTTAACATTTTCAAGTTTAATTTTTGACATTATAAGCTAAAACTTTTTATTAAACAACATATATCTTGCATCACATTTACATGTTGCAAATGACTCATGAACTTTTTAAAAACCTTAAATTTTGATAAAACAAAATTGAAAAAATATGAAAAATTGAATGCTTTTTAGATGTGTCTAATTGTACCCTACTACAAAAGAATTGAGGATGAAATAAATTATATTATGAAGACTAAGGGGCTCATTATGAAAGTAATGTTATTGAATGAAATTGTTAAACATCCCTTGTTCAAACCAAACTTTGATATTGGAAATTTTTTTATTCATTTTAGATTTTTCAATATCCATATTATTCAATAAACACAACTTTTCATGATTCACATGCCATTAAAGTGACATCACATAAACAAATGTAACAAGAATTGCAAAAAAATTAACATTTTCACATCAATTTTGGCTCGTTTGAGTTCATCCACACCCATTGACCAATCATATACCTCTTTTGATTACTTCCCATTATTTGTGACTAAATTGTAAGTAGGTTAGGTACTTATTTACCTAGGCTAAATACTTAATTTCCCTACTTAAACATGTTAAGTAGGTAGATAGGTAGGTTAAATAGGTAGTTGGTAAATATTCCTATTTTGTTTTTGGTTTAACATTTAGGATCAAACTTATTTGATTGGTTCATCCCAAATGGCATTAAATTTTTTTTTTTGACTTTTCAATGTTTCAAATGCACATTCTTGTATAATTAACAAAATTGAAATGGAAGACAAAAGTTTTGGGATAAATTTTTTAATTATAATCTAGTTGCAAATTAGTAGGTGTGCATTATAAACATTTAAAAAGTGAATTGATTTGGTATTGACCTTAAAAGCAACCCAAACTAAAATAAAATTTTCATAAAAAATCCTACCTATCTGCCTAATCCTAGTCTACCTACCTTCCACTTAGTTAACTACCCGCTTACTTACCTACCCGCCCACCCGCCCGCCTACCCTACCTTACCTACCTATTTAACTAACTAACTTACCTACTTATTACATATTTAATTATATGCATGCCTAGTTACTTACTTAGCATACCAACTTGCCTATCTTAACCTTCTTACTATCATGGATAACATGTCCAGCATCATCTCCATCATTATCGTTAACATCATTGCCAACATCATCACTAGCTTCATTGTTAACATCATTGGCATCATCTTCATGGATAAAGTTCATTCATGAATGTTCATATTTCATCTTACATCCATTGTACATTCATAATGTAATTATAAACTTGCTCAAAAACATTCTTTGAAATATTTTTGACATTAATTAATTTCTTTGAATTAATGTTGTATAAATAGAAGTAGTTTCCTTTTGTTAGCTTTAGTCTATTCAACACCAATTTTGGGTATAGCTAGTTTGTTTTGCTCTTTTCATGTTTCAATGTGAAATTCCTTTGAATTACATTTTGCACATTTCATGTTATTGTCCTTGGTTTTGATGTGTTCCATGATTTGGATTTCAAACAAAACTTTTTTCTTCATGGTTACTTCATGTCCTTCAAAAAAATCCTAAGTTTGTTTTGGTTGTTTTTGTGCATGTGACACCTATCTAAACCTACCTATCCACCTACTTACCTATTTTACCTATTTAATTGCCTACCTACTTTCTTACCTACTTACTTACTCCCAGAGAGTAATCTTCATCACCATGTAGAAATTAAAATTTTATTGTACTTCAGTTCTAGTTCTGATCACATGTAATACTTATAATGGTTGCATGTAATACTGTTCTGGTTATGAATAGAGTTTTGAAAGCAAAACCCCGGACCACAATTCCAAACAAACTGTGGAAGTAAAGCACAGGTGTGATATTCACATACTGGGCTAGAAAACCTTGAATTCCAAACTCTGAGCAACTTGAGAGAACTCCAGAACTATCTCAGATGGAAGCTGATGGAGCCAGACTGCAGAAATCAAAAGGTTTAGTGTACAAGAAAGTCCTACCAGTTGGTCTAGGAACATGATTTCTCCCTCACTTCATTCATTCAAGATCGCTTTGAAGATGACCCATCTTTGCTTATGCTGACACTGTGATCAGCTCATTATCTTATGGTCCAGATTACTGCAAGATCAAGGTCCTGTAGAGGAGGCAGGCTGCGTCAGGCCCTGCCTGTTTTATAATTCCTTATCTGCAAATGGGTATGAATGCAGCCAGTGACATACAAAAAACACCAAGTTTTTTCAGTTTTGTTAGGAATTGAGCAAGCTAGGTAAACAGCAGAAAAGTGTCACTAAGAAGAAATCCCAAAGCTTTTGATTTTTGGGTTTAAAACACACTTGCTTGGTGATAAGCTTTCATCCACACCCAGCAATGCTTGTCCATTTGGGCCTACCTACAAAACTCAAGGTTCAGAACCACCACCCAATATGTCTGATTGCTACAAAGATAAAACATTAATAATCACCCACTAGCTGCTATATCACTGCATGGTTTACACATACACTCCTGTCCAAAGAAGCAGAAACAGCGTCCCAAAACCCTGCAAAAATCACCAACAGCAAAATTCAAGCTTCTAGAATCACAAGTTACCAATTTCATTTCAGCATGAAGACTTTCTTCTACCTGTTTGATTTTATGCTTCTTCTGAAAATCTACATAGATCTTTCCTTTCTTTTCCTTACCTGAGGAGTCATGTCGAAAGCAAAATTATGACTCAGGAGAACAGAAACTCAGTGATAAGCAGTGGTGCATCATCCTTCAGTTTCTTGCTCCCCATTCTACCATCTATATGCTACACTGATGGGGTCTTCAATGCAGTCTCAGAAGCAAGCAGAGATATGGCAGAAAACACACACACCAGAAATAGAGATGATGTGCCTCCGGTTGCAAATTCTCGGGAGAGCTTGCGGCTGAACTTGGTGCTGGTTGCTTCATAGCTGCCTCAAGCACATCAAACAGCCCACCCACATTCATCATCAATGTATTGTTGTACTGATCATCAGCAACATGGGTGCTGATTTCAAAGATGCAAAAAAGTCGCTGCAGCAAGCTTTGTTGCACCAGTCATTTGGACACACCAAGCATCAGCTGTAGCAGCTGAGGCAAACTTCTTAGCAGGAGCAACAGATAGAACAGCAGACACCACCGTCCTTCTTTCTCTCCTTTCTGTTGCTGCTGCTACTGCTTCTTCTTCTTCTTCTTCACTTGGACATGTTCAGAGAGTCTCCGCACACAAGCAAGCAAGCAAGCAATTCTCTGGATGGGCTCTTGTGCAAAGAGACATAGAACAGAGACACTGAGAACAGCAATGAGCAGAGAGCTTTCTTACATGAAGAATGAAGCCGTCAACACAAGGCCGGCGATGACCAGAAGCACTGCCAAGAAGGGATACAGTGTCGGAGGTATGGGACTCCCGATTGCAGTTACCAAATCTGCCTGCAACCCACCATGTATTCCACCCATCTCAACCATCCCCAGAGCATAAACAGAAGATATTGCTTGAAGAGACTCAACCCTCAACAAGAGCTTCCAAACCAACACAACAGATTTGCTTGAACAGACTCTACACTCAAGAAGAAGAGTTTTCCAAAACAACAGAAGAGATTGCTTGAACAGAAGGAACGTACCATGGTGAGAGAGTCCTCCGCGAGAGATCACCGCAGCGCGACAACAAGGGGGGCTGTGGAGAGAGGGGCGCAAGAGCATCAGCAGCAGTTAGGTTTTGTGGGCGACAGCAGTAGCAGCAGCGTTGGGAGTTCGGACGTGCAGTCGATGACCCTAGTCCGCCATACGAAAGGATTGACGGATGAGGATAACAACAGGAGGATCTTGCAGCAGCTGCAGCAGCATCGAGAGAGATCCAGAGCTTCTTGCACGAAGGAGATGATGAAGAGTTTCTTGTGCTACGTGAAGAAGAAGAAGAAGCAGAAGCATCAGCTGCTCTCTGAGCTGCTAGTGCTGGTGGGCTGAGGCGAGGACGACGAGGAGAAGGGGAAGGAGAAGCAGGCGGAGGAGGAGGAGATAGCAGGGATGTGTTCGGTGCTCAATTGTGGCTTAAGAGTTGTGTGCTCCCTTGCTGCTGCTGCTGCTGTGGAGGACAGCAGCAGCAGCAGTCATGGAGGAGGAGCTTCACAGCCATCTCTGCCAAGGTCCTTTGTGTACGAGAGAGCTTCACCCGCAGCGCGATGGCCGAGCACGCACCGTGACGAAGTCGAAGAAGAAGAAGAAGGAGAAGGAGGAAGCTCTGTCCGTGATGCTCTTTTGCCGCAATTGCAATTGGAGGAGAAGAGGAGGACGACGGCGGAAGCAAGAGGAGTGTCTTCCTCTTCCTCCTCTCCTCCTCCTCCTTCTTCTTCTCTGCTTTCTGCCGTAGCTTCGAGATTGCAAATCCAACCGCGACAAGGGATCTGGAAGAAGAGGACGACAATTCCTGCGCCTCAGCTTCCTGGCCCGCGGAAGCTATCGAAGCTGGCGCTGCAGAAAGCCAAAGACTGGAAAGGAAGAGTAGAGAGACTGTCGAGAGCTCTCTGTCAGCTGGAGCTTCAGTATTCCGTGGCGGATGTGCTCCAAGGCTGGCCGGAGCAGCTTGCTCCCACGGATCTGTGCTTCGTGGTGAAGACGGTGGGACATACCCATTGGCAACGAGCTCTGGAGCTCTACGAATGGCTCAACATGCGGCACTGGTACACTCCCAATCCTCGCATGCTCGCCACCATTCTCGGCGTCTTGGGTCGCTCCAATCAACCCGCTCTAGCTCAAGAGATCTTCTCCAGAGCCGAACCTGAGCTCGGAAACTGTGTCCAGGTGAGGAGGAGCTCCTGTGTTGTTGTTGTTTTTTCACAGAACTCCTTGCCAGATGCAATAAAGCTCTTCTTCTTCTCCTTCTTCTTCTTCTTCTTCTGACAATTAGGGTTTTCAGGTGTACAATGCCATGATAACTGTGCATGTGCAGCATGGGAGATGGCTTCTTCTTCTTCTGACAATCAGGGTTTGCAGGTGTACAATGCCATGATGAGTGTGCATGCACGCCATGGGAGATGGAACAAGGTACAACCACTGCTGGTGAGCATGAGAGAGAAAGGATGTGAACCTGATCTCATAACCTTCAACATCATTGCGAATGCGCGGACCAAAGAAGCAGGAGGGATTCGAGAAGGGATGGCAACCACTCTGTTGCGAGAGATTCATGCTGCGGGTTTGCAACCTGATGCTGTGACCTACAACACATTGATCAGCGCATGCAGTGCAAACCAAAGCTTCGAGGAAGCAAGAGCCATCTTCCAAGAGATGAAGGAACGAGGATGTGACCCAGATATCTGGACCTACAACACCATGATTGCTGTGTGTGGTCGCTCGGGTATGGACAAGATGGCAGAGGATGTGTTCCAGGAGCTGAAGATGAAAGGGTTCATACCTGATGCCATCACATTCAACTCCATTCTGTTTGCGTATGCTAGAAACAAACGGGTGGAAGAAGTGGAGCAAGTGTTGCAGCAGATGGAGTTTGTGCGATGTCGTGCTGACGAAATCACATACAACACCATCATTGACATGTATGGCAATGTGGGTCTTCATGAGAAAGCACTTTCTGTGTACCACAGAATGAAAGATGAGGGATGTGTCCCTGATGCAGTCACCTACACAGTGCTCATTGATGTGCTTGGTAAAGGTGGGCTTGTTCTTGAGGCAGAACAAGTGTTTGCAGAGATGGTGGAATCATCGAATGTGAATCCAACTTTGCATACTTTCAGTGCCATGATCTGTGGGTATGCAAAAGCAGGGATGTATAGCAAAGCAGCGAGAGCTTATGCTTACTTGCTGCGTGTGGGTATACAACCAGATCTCCTTCTCTACTCTGTCATGTTGGATCTTTTCCATAAGGCAGGTGAAGTTGAGAAAGCAATTGCGACTTTTAAAGCAATGGTCAATGCTGGATTGCAACCGAGTTTGTTGACACATGGAGTGATTCTTCAGCTTTATCGAGAGCAAGGCATGATGAAGGAGCTTTTGGAGCTCACTGCATCTGTTTTGCAATCTGGGTTTGATCCAGCTCTGTTGTGCTCTACATTTGCGAAGGCAGGTCTTTGGGAGGAGGCAGGTAAGACTCTGAAGATGGCAATGGCAGCACAGCAAGGCGACATTCCTCCTCATGTGCTGCCACAGTTGGTCGAATCTGTGTTGAACACATATGCTGCATCAGCCAGGTAGACTACACCTCTCCCCTGGTTTTCTCTCTTCTGGTTTTTTTTCACCAACCTGCCCCAAAAATAATTCTTATTGGCTTTGACCTTGTACATGCACCCACTGTGCTGTGTTCTCTACATGACAGTGGGTAAGACAATGTACTGATTGTGGGTGAAGAACAACATTGTTGATTTATTGCTAGTATTGGTTTTTCACACTGTCTGTTGTTGTTACTTTCCATGCCAGATATGAGGATGCTCGGGATCTCATACACTCACTTTCCCATCTTCACGATGAGCCACAGACTCAGCTTCACATGCGTGAGTCATTGATACTGATGCTTGCAAGAGCAGAGAAGTTGGATGAAGCAAACAAGGAACTGAGAAACTGGCAGCAGCAGCTGGGCCAGCAACCAAGTGCACCAATGTACAAAGCACTGTTGAATGCTTATGAGCAGGCAGAAATGCCAGAAGCTCTGTTGGAAGTGTTTCAAAGCATGCATCAAGCTGGCTTGGAACCTGACTTCGAGTGCTGTCAAGTGGCTGGGCTCAGTTGCTGCAAGGTGGGTGACCCTCAACGAGCACAGGAGCTGCTTCAGCATATACAGGTTATGTTTGGAGGTGTCAAAGATTCAGCTCTCCATATTGCATTGATCAAAGCTTTTGGAAAACAGCACATGTGGGAGAAAGCTCAGAGCGTTTTTAAGGAGTTGCAGCTGCAGCAGTCTGCAGCAGTGCCCCTCACAGACAAAGCATGGAATGCACTTTTAGGTGCTTATGCAGCAAGCGGACAGTATGAACTTGTCAGACAAGCTTTAGATGAGATGGTCAGAGGCGGGTGGATTCCTACTGACAGTGCTGGGACTTTCTTAGTGGAGTCTTTGTGTACAGCTGAGAGACCTGATGCACTGCCAGAAGCTTACTGTAAATTGGAAGAGCTTGGGCTTCAACCAAACAGAAACAGCTATGTCACCATGATCCACTATTTTATAAAGAAAGATAAAATGAGAGAGGTGACACGGGTGTACAGGGAGATGTGTGCTGCTGGCTTCATCCTGCAGATGCACATGTACAAGATGCTTCTTGGGTTTTTTACTAAGTCTGGCTATGTCCAAGAGGCAGAGGCGATTGTGAAGGACATGACTAATGCAGGATATGAGCCTGATGTGTTTGTGTACAATGCCATGATCAGCCTTTACAGCCGATTGGGAAGCTTCCAGAAGGCATCACAAGTTTTCCAGGGCATGCAAGTGGTTGGCTGTGCTCCTGATACGGTGACATATAACACGTTGATTGGTCTGTACAGCAAGAATCTCATGACGCAAGAGGCATTGGCAGTTCTCCAGAAAATGCATGATGCTGGCTGTGTACCAGATGCGATCTCTTATGGTTGCTTGATTTGGGCATATGGGCGCTTGCATATGTGGGAAGCTGCAGTGGTGATCTTTTCAGATATGGAAGAAGCAGGATGCAAACCCACGGAAAGCACATTCCATGCAATGATTGACGTCTACCGACGGTCTGGCAAACATGAGCAAGCAGAGAATTTGGTATCCCAGATGAGAGCTGCTGGTTTTGAGCCATCCCCAGCTGCACTACACATGCTGATGGACTCTTTTGGAAAGGGAGGCAAGCCAGAACGGGCTGCAAAAATGTTTGAGAGCTTGAGAGATTCTGATGCCCATGTAGATGTCTTACATTTCACAGCATTGATTGACGCGTACTTGCGCGATCACGATTACAAGTCTGGAGTGAAGAGTTTGACACAGATGGTAGCAGAAGGGTTGGAGCCGAACTATATCACCTGGACTTGTGTCGTCAGTGCTGCCAGTCGCTGTGAAAAACGGAGTGATGCATTGATGCTTCTGGCAGCTCTACGTGATACTGGCTGCCCTGTCCCTCTTCGGTATGACCGATGTGAAGTGATCAAGTGAAGCTTGGGTGTGCATTTAGAGTCTTGATGAAGAGAAGTTGCAAACAAAATCAGCTGTTTTAGACAACTACAAGTTGCAAATATTGTACAATAGAGGGAAATTTCATCATGATCTTGGTACCGATTGAGTGATTTTGTTGTTCTGCTCTTCTGATATCTGAGTCATGAACCTGCAGATTACTGATTGAGAGAATTGATGATGTGATTTTGGATACGGAGGATTGGTTGGAAAATCTCCAAGAATCAGCAAATGATTGGGGTCAAGGAATGGTCAATGTTCTGGAGGATCTTTTATGGGCATTCAAGCGGCGTGAAGCTGCAGCACACCTCTTCCACTTGGCAGTGCATCTTGGTGTATATCCACAGAACCTATATAGGTACGTAACACAATTCTTTATTCTAAACCCTAAACCCTAACCCCATGACCTATTAGGGTTTAGGCTTTTAGCTTTTGGGTGAGGATATCATTTTGAATTCAGAGAGATTGGATTTCATCTTCTTCTGACCATTGTGTTTGGCACATCCTTGCAGAGTAGAACATAACAACTGGACAGCTGATTTCCGGAAGTTATCAGCCGGTGCAGCTCTTGTTGCTTTGACTCAATGGCTTAGTCGTATGCAGGTTTGTGCATCATCATCATCATCATCATCATCATCCCTGCCCCTGCATCTCAGCCCTCCCTATTGTAGCTCTAAAGGATTTGTAGATCAAGATCCTTCCTGGTGCAACTTCTTGCACAACAGACATTGGTGTTATGACTTCAGTGATTACACCCAACACATTGACGTGTCTGATTGTCTGGTCACTGCGTTTTTGCAGGAGGCGTCACTTGAAGGGATTCCTGAGTCATCAAAAATGGTAACTCTGATCACAGGGACCAGCAAGCGCAGTAATGCAGTGTCCTTGTGTCAGACTCTAAAAGCACACCTGTGGGAAATTGGGTCACCGTTCCTCACAACACCTGCAAGGGAGGGTGCATTGATAGCAAAAGGTCACTCACTCCGCATGTGGCTCAAAGACTCTCCATACTGTGTGGACATGGAGCTACGAGACAGTGGAGTTTTGCCTGAAGTGAATACCATGCAGGTGTACAATGGCGCATGGATGCGTGTGGAGATGATACCAGTTGTGCAGCAGATAGAAAAAACCTTGGGTGACATTCGACCCAAGAAGTTCTCAAAGTTGGCACGTATGGGTGAGGAGAAGCGTGCTGAGATCATGGTTGCTGAAATTGAGGGCAGTGCACAGAAGCAGGCAAAGCTATTACAACACAAGGGGGGTGGTAGTAGCAAACCTTCTTCTCAAAGATGGAAGAAAAATGTGCAAGTGTTTGTGAGCCCGCAGACAAGAAGACCCATGGGGCGGAAGAGATAAAAAACACAAACTTAAAACTTTTTTTCTTCATTACTTTCCATTGAAGCAAACTATGTAGGCAAAGAAAGAAATGACGAACCCTAAACCCAAAAAGCCTTAGTTGCAGCACCATGTTTTCTAATGATTTTTTTTCCCTGTCTGTGCAGACACAACTTCTGCTGTACATGTATACAACATTGAATTGTAAAACAACCCCAGCCCAGAAGATTGGGCTCATTCTTTTCTCTACTCTAAACCCTACTTTCATTAGAATTGACCCAGTGCATCATTACATTATATTTTCTAACTGAATGGGTATTTGAGGAACTCTGAAAAGTGCAGAATCATGTGGGTTTGAGCTGTCCAAAAAATGAGGACTTTTTCTGTTTGAACTCATCAAATTTCATGTCTTCGATAATGGGGGTTTCTTTATCCCATTGGGATAAATGTGACCCCTTTGAGAATGAACTTCTGTTTTGATCGATATGATAGTTGATGGATGTGGTAGGGCACAGATTGGATGAACTTTATTTGGATGAAAATATATACAATTAGATGAAATGCACAATCTATTGGATGCATGTGAGACTCATGAGTTGGAAGTTCCATTGATAATATGCCGTCTTGTGAATCAAACTAACATGAGAAGATGTGATAATCATCCATAAATGAATTATGATTCTACAATGAGATGATATTTAGTGGATGAGAATGAGCCAATTACATATTTTTTCAAATTAGAACAAGAAATTTAAAATAGTTTTAAATGGATTTTTCTCATGCAATTTCCTTCCCCAAAATGATCCCAAATCAATCCACGAGAGGATTTTTGTAGTGTGGCCCAACATTTGTTGGCCTTGCCTACTACCAAGGCAAGGATATTGTGTTTAGATTCATTATAGAGTATAGTAGCTTAAGGGATTTTGGCCCCTAGGTAATAATAATAGGTCTATTTTTATATGAGGATTTTTGAAAGATGATATTTTGGCTTGTGTTGAAACTTGAGATTAGTTATAGAGTTA
>Ga0116231_10008403_pt1 | contig 18146 bp, 18 predicted proteins | sample S1TSphgellanicum_2_FD_89695 | JGI IMG/M metagenome (GOLD analysis project Ga0116231, IMG submission 89695) | Host-associated microbial communities from peat moss isolated from Minnesota, USA - S1T2_Fd - Sphagnum magellanicum MG | ecosystem: Host-associated > Plants > Peat moss > Unclassified...
GTGGGAGAGGGGGGGAGGGGGAAAGGGGGGGGGGGAGGGAGGGGGGGGGGGGAGGGAAAGGGGGAGGGAAGTGGGAGGGGGGGGGGGGGGTAGGTAGGGGGGGAAAATTTTGGGGCAGAGAAGGGGGCTGAAAAATCCTTGGGCAAGGCAACAGGATGTATTTTTGGTTCATCCCCAAAACAGCTTGAACGGCCTCATCCTGAACTGGTGCATTGGTGGCTGTTGTTTCACTCCAGCCCTCATAACCCACTCTCTAGTGTGTCCCAGAATTTGTAAGCTCAGTGAACTGGGCCCCACATAATTTGGTCGTGTTCGATAATTGGTTTGAACATGCTGGTTACTGTGAATAGTTTCACGCCTCGACACCTCAACAATTCTTGGTAACCTGCACACTCAAGCCTAAACCCTAAACCATAGCTTACCACATTGGATACTGGATAGGAATACAACAAAAAAGTGTTTCATGTCCACACATCATCGATTGTACATGCAAATATACAGAGCAATACCCTCTAGATGTTTTTAAATCGAGCTTTAAACAGATTTCCTGCCAATTTCAACCAAAGCCTCTACCATGTGGGCCCTGCATCGGACACCCACAAAGTTGGATTGGGGTGTATATAGTGTATACCTTATTAACTATCTATTCAACAGGTTTACCCCTCCTAAGGGGGGAATATTGAACAGTTTTCTGACACATGGGTTATGTGGGTAAATGCACCAACCTCTCTATACTTCATGTGCAGTAGTGCTTTGACCTTTTCCAATCTATGGGGATAGACTTCCAGTCTATCCCAAACGCCTACCAATTATGCTGGGTGCGTCGCCCATGGTGAGCCTGCTGGTGGTGCATTGTGTGTACTCAATTGGGTAATCTTGAGCCTGTTTCATTTCATTATCATCTTTGGTGAATGATTATGATGTGTGATGAAATACTTATGTGAACAAGACAGGAAAATCAAGGGAATGTCACTGGAACATGGTAACATGATGCGAATGTGAAAACAACACATGCAATTTTTTGGTAATTTGTGTAATCTTTAGTCCAGAAGATTATGAATTGTCATCGGAGTGACATATGGCAGAGCACCAATGTTACCCAACCTACATTACTATGCTTCTTATAGTAAAGAAAAAGTGGCATAAAGATGTTAACATCACTTATGAAACTAATTTTAGATAAAGAAGGAGTGTATCCTTGACCTCAACTTATCCAAGCTGAACAACTGTTCATGATAGTAGGGCAAAAGTGAATGAAAACCTGTCAAAAAACACAAAGCACCCAACAAAAGGGTGAAAGAAGGTACAAGATGGAAGGACCCAAGTCCTGGCAAACCAAGAATTCTCCAATGATGGCGGACCACTAGGGGAACAGGAACAAAAAGGAGAGCAAATTATTGATTGCCTATATGAAGAATACTAGTACGGTGTGGTCTACCATATGACATTTTCTTGGGTTTGGTGTTCAATGAAATGCTGAAAAAGTCCTTGAAAAACATGGATTCATGGCAGAGGGAAAACACAAGACACCCGATGGCATGGAACAAAAAAATATGTCTGGTCATGTCTTGTGAAGGCATGGTAGCAATATAAGTGCAATGAACAGAAAAAGGTTGAACTTGAGAATGACATGCATGATAATTGTGAAGTAGGGTTGTGTTTAATCCCACATGGTATCTGTAGAAGCATGTCAAACAATTTCAAATTGAAACATTTTGCATTTGAAAAACTTCCAGTTTGTATTTATTCCCCCCACTACATAATAACCATTAACTAATTATTAATTAAGGAAATGAGTGACACATTTATGCTGGTTAATGACTTAAAATCCATCAAATAATATTCCCAAAATCCATACCTATCAAAGTAAGTTCCCAACTCTTGTTCATAAAGTTGGTACAAAAATATTCAACTCATGACTTTTAAATCCCCATTGTTGAAGGAAAACCAATCCTTGGATGTCAATTTCAATTTGTTTTCACTTGGTTTGTGTTGGTTCAGAAGTTGCTACTCCTCATGTCAAAAATCATGCAATTGATCCAAATGGGATTGGCAACAATTTCATTTGGGCAAAATGTGAAATGATCACCGCAGTACACACAGAAGGTGCCGCCATACACTGGGTAATGCCCTGACAGCAGAACATAGGGCATAATACCCTTGTGTCTGGGTTTAAGACCCTTCTGTCCTACCACCAGTTCCAGTCTGAGGCACCTAGAACTGGACCAAAACTGGATTTGATTTTTGGAACCAGAATCCATATATATATTGTTTTCAAAGAATCCAGAACCAGATTCCCAGTTCTGTTTATGTGTGGAACTGGAATCATTCTAATTTGTTTTTTAAACTGAAACTGTAGATTCTTCATAAGAAGTAAAGAACTGCGCAACACTGATAAATACAACACCTCTTGAACAGGGTTGTCAATATTGGAAATAGCAACTATTAATTTGTCACATAACCTTGTTTAAAAAAAAAGTGACAATTTTTTTTGGCTAGTTGCTTTTTGTATACTCTGGAATATACGAATTGATTCTTCTGTGGTAGGTTGGCTCTTCAATAGTTTGTTGTCACGACCACAACATACATCAATGAAAGTGGCAAGAATCCAAGGTAGATCCCTAACAATCTTCAATCTTGGTCATTTTGATCTTTATTGTTGATTGTTAGGTAGAATCAATATTTTTGACTTCAGCCTTATCAGTAAAAAAGGCTAAAAATTCAGGGTAGGTTCCAAACCTCAATCTTGGTCATCTGTTTCAAGTTGCTAAATAGATTTAATATTTCAATTTAGGCTTTTACATATTTTTCACCTAATGGTACATGTGAGGTATTCCTTACCTGCAGGATATTAGTTTTCTGTAACTATTTGTTGTTGAATTCATGTGCATACTTTTATGTGTTCCTTTGTTAGTTTTGATGGTGTTGGGTGCCGATCTGATAGCACACAACATACAAAACCACACAAACTATGTGTCCTCTGAGAGCACAAGACTCGCTTGACCCTGAACGCCAGATTGTTCCCCCCAAACAAGTGTAAGTTATTGAATGATGACTCCGTGCTGCGAGATTTGGGCTTAATGGTGGCTATTTTGGCACAAATTGTAAAATAATACTATGACAAGAGTTCACACCCAGTCCAGAACTCCAGAACCCCCATGTGAGATTTAACATACCGTAGCCTAGGGTCAGTTTCCACATTGACAAAACAAATAATTATTTTCTTTCAAAAGATGAATGAGTTTTTAAAATTTGAAATTATTTTTTCATCATGTGATATGAGTGGTGAAATTATTCAGAATGTAGCCTATGATACATCTAGTAGAATATTGTGATATGAGTAGTGAATGTAGAATGTAGCCTATGATAATTATGATGATTTTCAACGTGTCAATATTTTCACAATTTTTCATTTCACTATTTTGAGGATTATTTAATGATGAAACTGACCTTAGGATAAGGTATCAGTTTTAAGGCATTCCTGTCATCCACAATTTCAACATTGGACATTTCAGCCGTCAACACATTGGAGATAAAATTAAAAGCATTGCATTTGTAACTAAGGGCTGCTTTAGATGAGGGTCCAAGGTCCTGGTCCAATGAAATAGAGCAATCCTATGGATGAGAGCCATAAATTGGACCCGCAGCATTTAGATGAGAGTCCAGGACCAAAAGTGGCAAATCTAGGCTAAACCTACCTGACACCATTTTGGAGGGAAAATCAATTGATTCAGACCAGTGTTGTTTGGTTATATAGAAAAATTCAGATATACATCTGGATAATGGCCTGATATGTATAAACACATATTTGGATTTTTGGTTCATTTTAATATCAGCTCTATACACAACCACTAGATGTCCAGTGCAATATTTTCATTATGCATAACCTTATCCAGATTAGCACATCAAGATAGAATAGATATCCGTGGAAGTGACATTTTAACAATTTGGATATGCGTTAGATCTAGGGTTTAGGTGTTAGGAATTAGGGTTTTGCAAAAATGAGAGTGTAATTGAGTGTTTGCGCTTTGCACTTTGTAAAATTTCATTACTTTCTTTGAGTGCACAATGCGTGCACACACATGGATTCTGACTTGTTTTATTTTCTTTGAATGCATTTGACTATCACTTGGAGCTTGGCATTTCATCGCTCTTATTTATTTGAGTGCACATGTGCATACTTTGCAACTTTGCTAATCTCTTTGCTAGAGAACTTGGTGTTGTCGTTATGTGTGCAAATTGCTATTTTCTTTGAATACATAGTGCACAAACACACATGGATTTCGATTGCTTTGCTTTCTTTGAGTGCATTTGAATGTGTGCACACTTTGCAACTTTGTAGATTTCTTTATTGGCGAGTTTGGTGTTGGCATTGTGCATTGTGGGGGAGTTCGGTTTTAACATTACGTGCATGCTTAGTGAGTTTGGTGTTGAGCATGGTCTTTGGTGAGTGTGGTGTTGGTGTGAATATGCTCATCAAGTTTAGTGAATTGAAAGAGGTAATCTCCAAACTTTTAATTTTTTTTTGTGTGTTTGGGAGCTCAACTCTTGGTGTTTAATGTCTTAGTGTGTTTAAGTCTTCTTTAGGTTTTTGTCTTCAATGGTTGAAGAGCTTCAACAACCCGAATTTGGGCAAAATGTGGGTTTAGGGTTTAATGTGTTTGTTTTTTGGTTTAGGTTTTTGTCTTCAATGGCTGAAGTATTTTAGCAACCTTATTTTGTTGAAAGTGTGGGATTAGTGTGTCTGTTATTTTGGTTTAGGTTTATGTTTTCAATGGTTGAAGGGCTTTAAGAACCTTGTTTTGTTGAAATGTGGGTGGAATTGATAAAGATGTTGAGAATGCATTTAGAATTTAGCAACACATAGTTAGATGTTGATGCTTCACAACTTGTGGTTGTAAAGCACAAGCTTTGGCTTGGAACCTCACAACTGCATGTTTATATGTTGGGGGATTTTTTGTTGTTAGGATGCAAACGGGCTAATAGGAGCCATTGGCACCCTTTTAGGTGATTGTTTTTTGGAGAATATTCTTAGAATATATTCAAAAAAAGTTTTCAAAAAAGTCTTTATGAATCTTTTTTTTTTAAATTGTACTATTTTGTTAAGGTTTGTGTTAAAAACTTGCCAAAAATATGTCATTTTCAAAGTTTTTAAAGTCCATTTACAAGTCTTTTTACTACTTAAAAGGAGTGGTTACAAGTATTTTTACACTACTTTTGAAGGTCTAAATGTTAAGAAATAATTTCATATTTTGGACATTTATAGGATAAGATATTAAATTTGATAATGTGAAAAAATTTAACTTATTTTCAAATTAAAATTCTTTTAAAAACATTTTGGTGTAAAAAACATAGAATTAAACAATGGTTATGACTCTTTTTGGTTACTATTAACATAATTACACCTGTTAATGATGGCCTACATGTGGATTTGGTGAATCTACAAATGCTGCGATGTATAATATGTAGATATGAGCAAACATCTAGTGATGTTTTGGCTCAAAGATTTAATTAAATACAACAAAGTTAATAGGATAACTTCAATGACTATTCATGTGGAAATTGCACGTCCAAAGTTATTTGCTTTGAGGAAACAACAATTCAATGAGGTGGCAAAACTTGTTGATGTTCATGTTTGGCAACTTGGGAAGAAAAATATAGGTCCTTTTAGCCATGTAATTACTAACTTTTTTGGTGCCACAAATCCATACCAAAAAAAATGATGAGCAACAATAATAGTTTCTGGAAGATTTGGTGTTTTATACTTGTAAAGATTACATGCATTTGTTCAATTGTGAAAATGTTTGGCTTCAAAGGTTAATTCTACACCACTGTCCCTGTGTTCAATTTCCATTTTGATCTTTTTTTGTGAGAAAAGTGTTGCTTGCTGTGGTCAAGAAAACCATGGACCAACATGTCTTGCTGAATTTTGCATCTACAACAATAATGTCCATTAGTTTTTATTTATAGATGTTTCATGACAATGAAATACTTTCACTTTGGTAATTAATTTTTTAAATGACATTTGGGTGCCCATGCATATAATTGTGGGGTTGTTTGAAATGAATGAGATGACTGGGTAATCCATGGCTGCACAATTCTAGTCTTTGTTGGAGAAGTTTGGTTTATTCCATTGGGTGATCGCCTTTGTAAAAGATGAAAACATTAATTTGGTAGCTATGGTAGTAGTTTTACATTCTATCATTGATTGTGAACTTTTGAAGATTCTTAGGGTTTATGAAGGCACATGCTTTGAACTTGTGATGTTTAAAGCTTGCTAGTATGCTACAAATGATGACAAAGTTTTTGTTGGGTTGGAACATGTGTACTCTAAAGGATGGCCATGTTGATTTACAAAAAACCATTGTTTGGACCAAAAAGTCCAGGAAAGGGGGGCATGAATGGGAACATGCTTGTGTTAAAAATGGGATGCGACACCAAAAATTGAAAACTCTTGTGAAAACTAGATTCGTTAGAAAGGTCACTATGTTCAAAAAAAGACAATTGAGTTTTTAAATGCCTTTATTATTTGTTATAACAAGAAAAAATTTGTGGCTTTACAACATAAAATATTTAAAGCCCAAGTGTGGGCTATTGTTGAAGTAATCACATCAACCTTGAATCTAGTTGTTTCAACATGTGTGTTGAATCAATTTAGGGGCCGTTAGTTGTTGTTAAATGCTTTGACAATAACTATCACATTTGATTGTGAACATGGAAGTTGAGTTGTTGTAGTTTTTTAGCCCATCCAAAGTTTTTTACCCTTTTGAGGTTAAGATCTTGCTTCTACATGAAGATATGCAATTTGAAGTTATAAAGGTGATCAAACTTTTTAAAAATTTGTTGAGGTCTTTTGATGCACTACAGGTTCACAAATGATGGTTATCATGATGGATCCATGCTTAAAGGCTTTGTGGATTGTGAAAATTTTGGTAAGATGTGGGAATGTAATCTTATTGGCATTTGAATATGATGCCAAGTTGTGATTCCTTTTATGATGGTGTGTTTTGAATGATTGAACCCTAGGGTCATTGCATATGCTAGGTAGATGCATGGTACGGTGGAAACAATTTTAAGGGAAATTGGGACTACATATAGTATAAAAAATAGTAACATGTAAGATTTCACCCACTTTGAAATTTTCTAGAGATCACATGTAATTAATTTGAACTTCAAACATAAAATAAGTTATTAAACCCATCAATTTGCAATTGATTGGTAGTTGTATCATTGTGTAAAAATACACCAATAATTTTATAAACATTGATTTAGAAACCTTATTTCACAGAAATTACTATTTTTTTAAATTAATTTTGAAAATCCATTTTTCTAATGTAAAATGGTAAAAACAACATTTAACCCATCTACATCTCCAATGGAAGAACATTTTACAACTACAAATAACACAATTTTCATCAATATTATAACATAATGTACTAACAAATGTTTAAAACATATGATATGAACTTCACAACTTGAAAAGAAATTGAAAATTTTAATGAAAAAGATTCTTCTTTGTGGTTGTCTTTTTACATGTGCAAAATTTCATAGATAAACTATCACTAAATCTAGTCCTTTGTAATGTTTTTTTACAATTATAGCATTGTGACAAGTTGTTGCAAAATGAAAATGTATTCCAATTAATGATTAATTTGTTCGTATTTGTTCCAATTTCATGATGCAATGATATATTGGGATGTAAACCGGCATTAATTGAAAATCTTAGTTACAAAGTGTTTTCCAAACATCCGCCATGATATATCAAAGTTCCACAAGTATTGAAAATTGTCAAATTATGATAATTTTTTTTCTTTACATTGTAACATGCATTCATTTGCTACAACAATTGATGATTCGAGATTGGAGCTTGAAAAAAATGTGTTTGAAGTGAGGGCTTCAATTGAGGAATCTTCTCAAGCATTAGTCATTGGAGAGTTGTCTTTGTTTAGGAGGTTGTTTATTTTTTCATCTGCATGTGCAAATCTACTAACTTGGTGGTGTATGCATGAAGGCCAGTTTTCGAATGGGGGTTTTCTTGCAAAATAGATTCTTGGAATCCTAGGTTCACAAATAAAAGTTGAGTGGGTTTTTATTTTTGTTGGGGCGTTGACAACTTTAAGGCACTACCGCTTGCAAATGGACAACATGGACTATATTATTACTATTGTGAAGAATTGACCTAACAATCCATGTGGCAATAGCAAGCCAAATTTAAACTTCAAGAAATACTTGAAGACATAAAAACTTCTAGCATATCATAACTATAATTCGACTAACTTTGTGGGTTGGGGTGTGGTTGGGTTAGGGAACTTGTGTTGCAATTGGGCAAAGTTCTTCATAGAATTGGGGTTCAATTCTCTTACAAGTTTTGGTTTGGTTCTAGGAGTCTAGGTACTTTGTTCTTTCTTGCAATTTTTTTTTGTAGGTAATAAAATTAGAAAATTGATATGCATAACCTTTGGGCATATCTATCATTTTTTGAAAATTGAAAATTGGCATATTCATAATTAGCAATTTAAAAAAAAGAAAAAGTAAGGTGTAACCGGATGGTGTAGTAGATTTCAGATTTTTTTGAAATACATATCTTATTTCTTTAAAACAATGAGAATATACTTTATTGGTATCCACAAGATAGGCCTAAAATGTGATAACCAGACAACACTGATTCATACCAAAAAAAGAGACAAAAGGGAGAGCTCATGATTTGAAGAACCAAGATGCAAGCAGGATCCAACTCAAGGATTCAATTTGCTTCCAATGAGTCCAAATTGGTTTCTAGGAATTCCTTGGACCCCATCTAAAGTGGGCCTAAGTATGAGGTGATAAAACAGTTGCCATGGATATTTGTTACCATTCCTAAGCAATACTGCCACCACTTTGGACACATATTGTCAAATAATTAATTCATTTTGAGGATTCCATTTTGACAAATGATATATTTCCAAATATTCCATCAGATTCTTTATTTTCCTTCAGAAAAAAAAAAATGGGGAAGAAACGAATCTTTTGAAAATTTCAACATTTCTGAAAATAATATAATTAGTGTTGAACTGGCCCAGGTATTCAGGTAGTCATTTCATGTACTCCATATTAACCCATGTTGATTCAGTTGTAACGCCTGCACTGGCACCCAACTGGAATTACAACTATCCTTGCCCATTGCTGTGGAAATTGCAAAGGAGTAGATTGCAACAAATATATTTCGAGACTGTCCACATCTTAAATTGAACTTTGGCGTTGGCCACAACTAATCATTATGAGTCACAATAAAAGTAAAATTTGTTAAATGTAAGTAATGATGTCAGAAGGGTACATCACTTTTTCATGTTCACATTGTTTTATTGGATGTAATGTATATAGTTATTTCCTTTGGTGTTAAATTTTAGACCTGTTTTTCATCTTATCACCTTCAATTTCAAACTTGGACATGCTGCAAGCTTAATTGCTGAGACTCAGAGCAGTCCAGTGCACTGAATTGCAAGACAACTGTTCCACAGACTGAGGATTTTAATAATTCATAATAAGAATCTTCACTCCTTTGATCATCCCAGTAACACTTGTCTGCAAACTGATCACTAAACTGTCTAAACCCTAAACCCACCTGGTACTTTGTCTACAAACAGATCACTACACTTACCCACCTGGTTCTGAAAAAATTACACCTTACCCGACCAGTTCTGAAAATAATCCTTTCAGAATCCATATGCCATTATAATGGCTCCCCAGAAAAACATCAGGCAACACCCACCCCTGTAACAAAGAAAATCACTTGTTGACTGAATCTTATGTTTGGCATACTTTACATCTGGAGGGTCATGATGCCATTTGCTACCATCTGGCATATGTGCATGTCATCACACACATATGTACACATATATGTAAATATTTAACAGGAAAAGATAACTGAATAGGCCAGCTGCATGTACCAAAGCCATAAATATAAAGGGCCCTTAGAGGGGTGGAGTGGGTAAGTGCAAAAGGCTGATTTGAGATACTTGATTTTTCAGTACATTATACATGACCTAGACCACATGGTTGCAACTACTATGAACAAAAAATTCACTTGGTCATTGAACCTATCTTGAAATTGGAGATCTTGGGAGCTGGAGGTGTTTGTGCAAGAAGCTGTTCCAATGCAGTGGGATCAGACGTTGGTGCTTGGCATGTGAAATTCTGGCACACATATGCCACTGCTTTCCCCTCTGGACTGCTATGTGACATCGCAGATACACCTGGATTCATCTCATGCCAAAATTCCCGGTCCTGAGCATTTGTTTCATCCACCTGAAAGATCTGTCCCTCATCATCACCACAATCCACACACATTATTACCATTTGACCATTTAGCTTTGATTAGTCATGGAAATGAGAGATAGCATCAGTTCTCCAAGTTGGTCTCCAAGAAATTTCTAAGATCAATCTGAGTGTGAGCAAGGAACCTCTTGTCCAGACAGAATGAACAAATGCACAACACTTACAACTTTGTCAGGGTCAAAAGTGGCATGAGAAGCTGCGAGAAGGGCGTCTGTGTCAGGTGCATATCTGGGTCCTGCAACAATGACCTGCCTCTTGGAAGGCACATTGAGCACATCAACAGCACAGCATAGAAGTGGCACTGCCATCGCCACCTCCTTCATTCTGCTTTCGTATACAGCCTACACCCAAAAACCATTTGCACCCCCAACAATCGACAGCAACACTACCACTAGCTCAAGTACTGTAATACATCTCAAGTTGGGTCTTCATAATGCATGCTTTCTGACCTCTCAAGCTATTCCTGCTTTAGAGAGATTGTTACCTGTCATCATGCCACTTATCTACTTTAGAATCCACATCTACATTTGAAGGCGTAACTGAGCTTAAAGCAATACCAAGAGATGTTCAGCTGTGTGATGGAAATACTCAGATCTATCCCCACTTAGCAAAGATGATAGACGGAGAAGGTTCACAGCTGCAACCGAATTTCCAGAGGGTTCAGCCCCATCATAATCTTCCTTCATCCGGAACAAGATTGAGGAATCACCCTCTGGAGTACTGTAATAACCTCCTCCCTCTTTGTCCCAAAATTGCTCATCCTGTGACAACATACAAGCATTTTGCTCTCAGAAAATACTCCCCTCCATGGTCCTAACAAAGATTTCAGTGATAATACTATCAACAGACAGCTCCAAAAAGCTCAAGATTGAAGCCTCCAGGGTTGATCCAAGTTACAACAACCACCTATTGAAATGTTCAAACCACAAGAGGATCAAACATAACATTGAACCCATCTACTCAGCTGTCTGCTCCAGTACTGACAAAGTGACTTTTTCCCAATAGTTCTGTTATTCTCTCTTGCTTTTTTCATTTGTCACCTGAGAGGCTTGAAGGTCAAGGGCCCATGATAGCCACTTGGTGTCACCTCCACACTCATACAAATCCAGCAGCCCAGAGATCAGGAAGGCATAGTCATCCAAGAAGCCTGGTGCCTGAGAAGGACCATCACGGAAGCTGCGGGTGAGTCGCTTTGTCTTTTCATTGTACAGCTTGGTCTTGATGAATGTAGCTGCCTTCTCTCCTGCCTCTAGGTACTCTTTGGGCTGCAGTGCCAAGTTTGCATGTCAGCTCCCAAAAAGCCATGCTCTTGGTAACACACACAAAATTCTAGAAGATGCAGAAGAAACAAACAGACTGCAAGCAAAATCTCTACACTTTGTGGTGAAATCAAAATGTCCTTTTGAAGACCATGAGGCTGACTGGATTAGCTCTTGATTCAAGCCTTAGGAAAAGAGGAGCAAAAGTGAATCATAAAACACTGACATGACATCCTGTGACAGGGAATTCATAATGAACATCTTGAGGCTCCTTCCTCAGAATCTGAGAGGCTCTTGCAAATGCTGATATCGCGAGGCCATTCCATGCCACAATGATCTGCTCATCAACACTTGTCAAGCCTTAGGGCTAGGTTTACATAGCACCATCATGATACTGGATAGATGCAAAACTCCTACAAGAGAAAGACACCACATTCAAGCAACACAAGGGTGTTGAGTTATGGGGAAGCAAGCTTTAACCTTATCATCCATTCGAGGGTGAGGTCTACAGGACCTGTATGCATGTAGCTCTGCCCTGCACTGACCAAGATACTGCATAACCTCCTGTTCAGTCTTCCCAAACTTGGCAGCTGTATCAGCAATGCTTTGGCGCTCAATGGGGACATTTTTTTGCATGAATTCACCATGTGGGTCACTCATCTGAGAGAGATCACAATTGCCTTCTGGTTTCACATAGTAGTGTGCTTCAAACATTTTTGCATGCTCTTTTCCTAGCACCTCCTCAATCTTCAGTCACAAAATATCACCAGACTGTCAAGATTGTATTGTTGCAAAAGAGATCATAAGACTCAACCCCACATACAGAAAAGATTAAAAAGGAGTAGATAATGAAATATAGAACATGTTTCCTGAGATCTAACTTGTGAACTGAGGATTAAAGGCTGAGAAAAACCTCTTGGGCAGACCAGATATAAAACAGTCCTTCTTTCATCTGTGGAGAATTTGAACTCTCTGCACTATCAGCATCTTCAGCAGAAAAGATGCCACCCCCAGGATTGGTCATGTCACGGAGCAGATAGTCAAGCACATCACGAGCTACTTGAGAGTACTGCAGGTCCTTTGTAACCACAAAGGCATCCAAATAGACATTCACCAATTGGGCTTGATCGTACAGCATCTTCTCAAAGTGAGGAACTGCAATTTTTCCAACAAAACTCCATGAGCCTGACAGTAGATGTCTTGACTACTCCTTGCCCAGTTACCACCTTTCCAAGAAAAAACATAAACCCACTTTCTGCTACCTCCCAAAATACCTTTCCATTGAAGTGAAGGCCCAATTATCACAAAGCAAATTTTTATTGCACATCATGAATTTTCTCTGCATGCCCATCCTCCCAAAGCTGTTACATGCCCAGAACCCACAACCATGTATAGAATGTGATAAGGCTGCTGTAGAGGGATGTCCAGTAAAGAGATTTCCATACCATGCCAGTATTCATCAACACTGTAGCGATGGAAGCCACCACCAATATGGTCATGCATGCCGCCACGTGCCATGCATCGCAGGCTAAATAATGCCATCTCCAGAGCCTTGGTGGAAGCTGACTCTTTCCCTTGTTGCTCCAGCCGCTTGTAATGCCGCATCATTAAGGCTACTTCTACTGGCCGTGGAAATTTGGGTGCTCCCCCGAAACCTCCCAACTTTGCATCAAAACCCTTTGCTAACTGCACAAAGCCATGCACAATCAGTCGTGTCATTCACAACAAAACCAAACTGTCTATAGTCATATTTATTCCACAGCAGAGTATCACCTCTTTGAATCAGGCATGGGTAAGGGAGGAAGATTGTCTAGTCAAAGTACAGACAATATTCATGATTGTCAAAGGAAGAAAATACCTGGAGAGCACAGAGGGAAACTGCTTGGGTAACAATGCTGGTCTCAGTGAGCTTCGTGGATGGAGCCATTGCTGCAGTAGCCTCTGCTAGTTGCTGCACCACCTGATTTCCTGTCTCTCTCAAAAGGTCCTTCTTTGATTCCCATACTTCTCGAACACGCCTGCCAACATTTCAGATCCACTTCAAACCAAAACAATACAAATGAATCCCAGTAATTCTTGTCATGTAGCTAGTCATGAATTGCAGATTGTTGCAATTATCAGAAAGAAGATTATGAATAATTTTTCATTTTTCAACAGCAATTTTATGTAAAAGCAAAACTATTTTTATCTGGCAGACAGTTATTATTCAATGTTGCACCAAGCATCTAGACTGAATATGATATACATACTTGAGTACCGTTTTGAAGCCCGGGCGACCATATTTGTCATCAGGATGGAAATATGTGCCGCCCACAATAGGTTTCAGTTCTGGAGTAAGGAAAACACTCATTGGCCATCCTCCTGCACCACCTTGTGATGCTTGCACATACGTCATGTAGACCTGTCCTGACACCATGTGTGAGAAGACTTACTAGGTACATAATATTACAAATGATGCATTTTTGGGGTAGTGATGTAAAGGCAGTGCTTAAGGCTTCATCCTCATGACACCCATTTTTGCACACAATACCTTGTGATCTGTTGAAACCCTCCCCTAGTCCTCATGGTTAACCAAACCACACTCTCTTAGAAAATGATCCACAAAGATGGAGTGAAGAAGAAAATTGCCTTATCAACATCAGGCCTCTCTTCTCTGTCCACCTGCCACCAACCCATCAATCCTGCCACATTTGTAAGTCATGCTTGGTTGTACCCAGCAAGCAAGTTACAAGCATCTCAGTTCATACTTGGGAACCAAAGTAGAAAACCTTGATTTCCCAACTTGATGATAACAGGGCAAAAGTACACAATTGTTGTCATCAGACAAAACCTGCATATTGTTGTAGTTTCCCTTTAACACTTAGGTGACCCCCTCAAACCCACAAGAAACAATGGCGACAGTGTTCATAACTCTAACCTTAAATTGTGTCCATCTCCACAAACAAGCAATCAGTACAAGGAGGTACTCTTCAAGGGATGAAAAAGGAAGGTCATGTTATGTTAGTTGGAGGAAATGAGAGAGCTTGGCGTGCTGCAGCAAACCTTGATGTTAACAAAAGACTCATTCATAAGCTTGGCCACCTCCTCATTTTCAAAAGACTCCACCTCCATCACATGGCACCTAGCACATCAACTCACATAACTATATGTTCCCTTAAGGAAAAATAAACCAAACCCATCGTTCTACATATCTGCTTCAATGAGTGCCTTCATTGCCTATAAAACCTTTGTTAATCTCTAAACAGAATCTCACCTCTCTATATAAGCCTATGGCACTGCCATCAACTAGAATTACACAAGACTTCTCATTTAACAGTAAAAGAAGCAGGTACCAAATTTCTCCAGGATGAGTGAATCCATCAAAACCATATTTGTTTGGAAACTAGGGGAAATCATTGAAGCCTTTAAAAAGGAAGGATTTTGGCACACATACCAGTGACAGGTGCTATAACCCACTTGAAAATCAAAGACATTCCACCCAGTGGTGGTCACAGCAAACACCCAGTCAGTCAAAACTTCAAAACATAAACCACAGTGTGATGATCTTTTGTAGCACATTGTTTCTTGCTATTGCTATTGCTCAGCTCTCTTGCAGCTGGATGTGATGTTTTCTTTGACCCAACAATTCTAAATTTACAGAGGAAAGCTGAATTGTAGACAGAAAGCTCATGCATCTCTTCCAATTATAGATAAAATCATGTGATGATGCAAACGTCATGAAGTCAAAGGGATACTAGGTGAGGGATAGTAGGGAGATGATGATACCTGACAGGAAGATGGGTTTATCCTCAGCCTGTGCTTTGGTGAAAGCATCTTCACCCCAAGGATACCAGTCCACCTTCAACCCATGCCCCTCATCAGCATCTGTTTCTTTACAGCAACCTCCAGTACCCACTTAACCTAAGAAGAAAAAGGGCATTGCACAGATCAACCCAAGTTTTGAAATGTCCGCCCACTCGATTTGCACACAACCACCTCCTCAAACCAGAATGAATCACTCACTCACTCACTCAACCTTCCCACAAGCTCAAAAGTGTGAATCCTTGTGAAAGAAAAAAACCCATTGAAGAGACACAAAAACACACCAAAGCATAAGAAAAAAAGAAATTTTGGCAAGTGCACGTGTGTGAGAGAGAGAGGCAGAAGTTCAGAACCAAAATATTCACAATTCCCAGGAGAGAGGAGAAGACTTGACATAGAGATGGTATTTCTGAAAAGAGAACGAGAGAGAGTAAAGGAAGTACAGGATTGTGGGCATGTTGGAGAAGGTAAGGACTATGCTCATGCGCAAGCCGGTTTGTGTATTTGTGTGATAACTCCATATCTTCTGCACCCTTCTGCACTTCTCCACTCTTCACTGAAAATGCCAATTTCTGATCTCTCCCTGGCAGTATAGCTCCCACCCACAGGGAGAAAAATTGGGGGTTTCTGGAAACTGATCCAGAAGCAGCTGCAAGATTACCACCACCACTAATACTAGCAACAGAAGAAGAAGCTGCAGCAGGCCTGCAACCCAAGAGTGAAAAAGAGCGATTTGTTCTCCAATGCAACCTTCTTGTCAACTGCAAACCATTGAATAGCAACAAACTGTTGTATCTGCTTAGCATTGCAAAACCAACTCCTTTGTCCACATCCAAATTTGCCCTAAAACACCAGACCTAAACTCTTCTCGAATAATCAACAACAACAGAAAAAGCTTTAAACTAGCTGGGTAGTTGCTTCATGAATTTTGCACACCGAGAACTGGATAACCATCTCCATACTTAAATTGTCCTAAACCATCAAACCCTAAAAACCTTCTGCAATAACCAATTTGTTTTCTCAGACTAGACTATTATTGTTGCAATTGAATCAAAAGTTGGGTAGTTGCTTCATGAGTTTTGCACACTAAAAACCGAATACCACACATCTCACTGAACTTCGTTCTTAGTTGTGTGTAATAGTGACGATGGAAGTTAATGACGATGATGATGTTAATTGGTTTCGTAAGAAGCAGTTAAATCCCTTTTCTTATGTAATGAATTGCTGCTTTTTCGCACAAAAAACATTAGAAAAAAGTACCTACGTAGGCCTATTTCCATCAGCTACTTGAGGCATCGCTATAGGTCAATAGGTAGGGTTTTCTTAGGAAGGCCAAAATTAGTGGCAGCCAATTTTAGGTATAGAATTTTCATGCAACCAATGAGAAGTCGCTTCATGGAGTGAAGTGGCCGCCCTGGGGATATTAGACGAGACCAAAAATGGTGAGAAATGGTTTTGGAAACAAAAAAAGTTGCATGCAGCCAATGAAAGGCTCAGAGTGCACTAATCAGGCTCCGGTTTTTTTCTTTTTCCTTTTCTGCCATTAGCCCAGGCCAAAAATGGTGACAAACAGTTTTGGAAATAAAAGTTCCATGCAGCAAATGAAAGGCTCAGCATAGACTCATCAGGGGTCTAGTTTTTTTCTTTCTGGGAAAGGGGGCGGGGGAGAGGAATTTTTTTCTTTTTCCCCTTGTTCTCATCATGTTCCATATGTGTTCCCATGATATTCCTCAAGTTCTCAAAATTTTCCCCCAAAACGTTCCCAATAGCACCTCACTTTTATCCCATATGGCGGTCCAAAGAGGTGCTTCTATTGGGGAGTGCCCAATGTTCCAAAAAAATTGGTGATGGGCCAATGAATATGGCCCCTTCAAAAAAAAGAAAAGAAAGTGTGAGGGCACCCATGAAATGCCAGTCACCAGAATTTTGAGGAATCGGTATATGGGGTTTTTTTTGTATGGTCGTCTTGGATGTTTCAATATTTAATTGTTTTTCGCATTTCAGTTGTAATGTGATGTTTGAGTCGGATGTCACGGTTCAGGTAGTTTTCCTGTCGCTACCTTTTTCGTTGCTAATTTGCTTCGTCATTTCTGGGATGAAGAGGAAAGTTTATAGTTGCGCACCGGAGAGGTTTGTTGTTGATGATGAATAGGAAGGGGTGATGGCGAATTGTTGTGAGTAGAAAGCATGCCATAGGGAGAGGGAGAACACACTGTTGTGGTTGCTGGTGTTGAGTTTGAAGAATGTGAGGTTTTTTTTATCAAACATGCTTTGTTGTTGGTGAGGTTGTTGCTGCAGCAAATCCCCTTACATAAAATGTCACACAATTGATGTTATATATTCAAGCCTGCACAAAATCACATGCAGGGCAATCCAAAATCAAGGAAGAAATTTGGTTATTTAAATAAAAAAAGGATTGCCATTGGGAGCCTTTGGAATGAACCTTTGTCCACTCTTTCCATCAGTGCTGGACATAAACATACTATGCAAAAAAAAAACAACTCACCCAAAGGTAAACCACATGTCATTTGTCAAATTGATTTTTGTGAAGATTTCTTGCACACTTCCACCACTAAGATATGCACTCACAAAAAACCCGGTTAGAGGTGGAACTACTTTGTAGTTGAAGTCTAACAAGTTAGGTGGTTCGAGGTAAGTAATGAAATTTACTAAAAATCTAATGCGTTGTGTCCAAATCTCATGATTTTATTTTTATTTTATTTTATTTTATTTTATTTATGTCTTTGACCAAAAGTTAAGCCCGAAACTAAA
>Ga0116231_10008404_pt1 | contig 18144 bp, 9 predicted proteins | sample S1TSphgellanicum_2_FD_89695 | JGI IMG/M metagenome (GOLD analysis project Ga0116231, IMG submission 89695) | Host-associated microbial communities from peat moss isolated from Minnesota, USA - S1T2_Fd - Sphagnum magellanicum MG | ecosystem: Host-associated > Plants > Peat moss > Unclassified...
TTAAAATAGGGCTATTGAAAATCTAAAAAAGCACTTTATTTTTAACACTTTAAAATTTGAATAAAAAAATTTTGGCGGAAAAAAAAAAAAAAAAAAAACCGACTGCTTGGCACCACCGTCGCCGTTAAACTTTCCTTCGCCGTTTGACGATTGCCACTCGCGGGAGGGACGGCGACTGGCGGCGACGTGCGCGCTCGCGCCTCCTTCCGGAACGAAGAGGACCGACAAGTCTGAAGAAGATTCAAACTTCCCTCGCAAATTTCTTTCTGTCACTGCGCGGCGTGCAAATTTCCATCGATTGCTTCTTCCCGATTTGGCTCAGAATAATAACTGTTGGCTTGATGCTTCTTCTTCTATTGCGATCTTCATTTGCATAGTGTTTTTCTCCCCCCGTAATGTTTCTGCATTATTGATCCGAAGAATGCCATGTTCTGATCGTGCTTTGTTGCATTCAGCGGGCTTTTCTTTGATCTCCAGCTTTCCTTTTTCCCGTTACAGAAAAAATTGTCCTCCAGGCAAGCAGGCAGGCACGTTGATTTTTCACTTGAAGAAGAAGACGCAAGCAAATTCCACAAATCTGTATTCCTATTTGGAGTATTGGTTGATTGATTGATATACCTATGGCGAAGAGGAAACTTGTGTCCTGTTTCTTCTTCTTCTTATTCTTATTCTAGCGAGCAATGCGCGTTTGATGGAATTGGAGAGAGGAAGAGAGAGAAGGAGCTTGGAAAGTGCAGCAGCGTGGAGAGAAGAAAGAAAGAGCTTTTGCGCACATATCGCATTGCTATTTGTGTGGTTGTCGTCGACGCCTGGTACTTCATAGTTGTGACAGAAGCAGCTTCGTCTAGACGTTAAGGTGCAGTCTCTTCTTCACAGCAGCATCAGTACCATATAATATCAAGTTTTCTTCTGAGAACTAGGCTTCTTGAGATTCAGGATCTACTCATTTCCTGGTCTGTAAAATCTTGCGTTACGGAGGACAAATGCTCGACCTCTTCTTCTTCTGCTGACAAGAGACGCTTGATCTCTTCTTTTTCTTCTGCTGCAGACTCGGATAGACGTACCAAAATAGAACAACAGTAATAAGCTTTTCAACGGGATTTTCCGCGGTGCAAGCTGCTCCGTCTTCCATTTTTTCCTTTGGAATGTCACCATAGCTGGCGCCATAAGCACGCCTGAGGAGAGGCTTCAGTCTTCTTTTGGAAAGCTTTACAGGCCGCTCTTCTTCTATTACGGACTTGATGGTTCCAGAGCTCGAGAAACAGTGAGTGAGTGATGGGGAAGCGTCCGAAGAGGGAAGAAGCTGTGAACGGAAGAAGAGAGAGCAACAGGATGTCGGGCGTGGAAGCCGCTTACGTTGTGGAGAGTTATCTGCTGAAGAACCATTACCATAGGTCACTTGCCGAGTTTCGGATCGAGGCAGCGCCAGACCTATCGTCTCTGAAATCTGTAAGCTTTCTCTTTTGTTTCTTACAGTCGTCTTTTTCATTGATCCCCCTGTTGTTTTCAGCTAGTTACGCTGAGCTGAGTGTGTTTTGTTCTGAGAATGATAGAGGAACTCAGTAGTGAAGAAGTGCATGAGCAAAGCCCTATGGCAGCAAGCTAGCAAGCAGTCAAGGGGGTCATGAGATCTATTGTATTAAAGTAATGCGGTGGCAATGGGGAAAATGGTAGGCACCAGCATACGTGAGGACTGTGACCAACATCTTGGACGAGTGCATTGCGCTCAGAGTAGAGCAAAGGGAATATGTGCAGCAGAAAGCCAGCATGGAGAAGCTGGTCGAGGGCATGCAAGAGCTTTTAGCTTCCTACCAAGCCGGCCTTCTTCTCCCCAGATCACCTTCTTGTCGTCCTCCTACAACAATCGCTTGTGCTCCCAGACAACTTTTCAACAATCAAGATGGTAAGCAAGCCCCTTGCTACATATATAGCTTTTTCTTCCTCTGTTCTCTTCTTACAGTGTGCCAATCTTGACGTTCTTTGCTTATTGCTTCTGACTCTTGCACTCAAAAAAAGGCAATTCCACCCTCCTGCTCTTCTTGAAGTGGTGATGAATGCTTGCTTTGCAATTATGATGCATCTGTTCCATGAGAAACCCTAGCATCACAATCACTAGCTCAGGTGGTCTCATGTGTTCTGGAGAAACTTCCATTCAAAACTAAAGACATTGTTCTGCTGTAGGGAGCAAGGAGTTGTTGTCCACTGGCAATGCCATGAAGAGGGAATCAGGAAAGAAGCCACAGCAGCAAAGTGCTGCCAATTCTTCTCATGGCTGTCTCCCGTTTGGATCAAAGACCTCATCATCATCCCCTCCAGGTTGCTCTCATCAGCTCTCCACCATGATCCCATTCTATCTAATTAACATGGATACCTTGCTTTCTTAAGCTCTCGCTTCTCAGCACTACTAGCAAAGCAATGATGCATATCAGCTGCAGATCATGAATGAAATTGTGACCTGCCATCCTGTAAGAGTTCTCTGATGCAAGTGTTGTTTGTTTCCACATGATCACAGGAGTACAATCAGTGAACCCGACTATGCCACCAACTGTGATTCGACGTACACGGAGACACTCACGTACAATGGCATTGCCTCCTCCACAAGCCTCATTGTATTCCATGACTGTGGACACAAAGCATCAACAAGCCCCACACCCTTCGTTCCCTTTTCTCACGCCTCCTCCAAATCCTTCTTGGAGCACTGCAGCAACAGCAGTAAATGTGTCGTTGACCATTGATGCACAGCAGCAGCAACAACTGTCTCTGCAGAGCTCACAGGCTCCTCTACAGTGCCCTTCTGCCTCCCCCTCCCTGCATCTCTCCAGTCCAACCGAGTCTGAGATGCAGGGGAAGAAGATTCATGCCATGAAAGTTGTTCAAGAGGGGAAAGATAAAGGCCCAGGTACACCTCCTCGGCAGCCCCTGTGTGAAAAGAACACGTCTCCAGATAGCAGCTTCCTGAATGCACTTCAGGAGAATAATGAACTTGAGTCTGGACTCATCTCCCTGAGTTCTGTCCAGAAGCCCATGGAGGAAGTGCTTGAGTCTAGGTCTCAGAAAGAGAACTGCTCTCCTCTTAAAGGACTCAGGAACTGTCCACCAAGAAGCAACTTGTCAACAAAACAAAATCAAGCTTTGAAAAAGAGAGCTTTGTCGACTCCAGGCTGTACTGTGAGTCCAAAGAAGGTGAAAGCTTTGCCAGTCTCTGCAGCAACATCAAAGGAAGCTCATCAGTGTTCTCCAGTTCCATTGGTGGTTGCCTCAAAGGACTGTCCTTGCTCATCATTGTGCACAGAAGATCAGAATAAAGATTTGTTTAGTGCTCCATGTCCTACTGAAGATCCCAGGATGGAAGCCTGTTCAAAGCTTGGATCTGATCTGGTCTCAACACTGATTGCTTCACCAGTGACCCAGTCAACAAATTCAGCATGGATACTGCCAGAAACAACTCACAGAGACTTGCCATCAATTCATGGCAGCTCTGCAGACTTGGACCCCACGTCATGTCTCTCAATATGTGAATCAGCTCTTGACAAGGACCTGGGAGTCTCAACATTTGATTTGATAGAAAGTGGTGATAGCCAAGGCTGCAGGGAAAATCAACAGATGTCTGAGCCTCTTATATCCATTGATGATATCCTGGAGTGGGATGGATGCTGCTTTAGTGACCTCATGAGTGGCATGCTTTCAGACAGCATGCAAGGATCGTTTTCACGTGCAGAAGATGACCTACCAGACCCTTGCAACTCAAGCAGGTCTTCTTCTCTCTGTCCTCACTTTTGTCTCAAGAAGGCTATTGTGTTTCTCATTCTTATTCTTTGTGGCTCCTTTCTGTCTGATATTGTACTGTCCTTCCAGCATGGGATTTCTGTGTATTCTTCCCTTTTTCCTCTTTGTATATATTGATCTGCTAACCTGTTTTTTTTTGTATCTTACACCGATTCTTATTACTGGAAGTTGACAACCTTCTTGGGCTGTGCAGAAGTTTCACAACACCAGACAGGTTTGAATACAACTGTCTGGTGGATGCCATCGATTATGAAGGTCACCTACCCCAGCTTTCAGGTGCAGTTGACAACAAGAACACATATTCAGGTAAAGTGCTAACTTTCAGTTTCAATCTTGCACCACACCCAAAGGGTCTGATGATTATGTAGGGGTAGGCAAGGTGCTGTGATTTGATGCTTTGTGAATCATACAAAAGTGTCTTCAGGGCTGCAAACATCCAACATGGTTTTTGTGGGCCTTTTGTGACTATATGCAGGCATCCCTTCACAAGGCATTGGGCCTGCATAGGAAGTCAAGAAGTGTAATACAACCTTCACAACATTCTCCAAACTTACTGGCAAGAAGTGGCAGTGGTAACTCTATAGTTAGTGTGGCAGCATCTTGACAGGACTGTGAATAGGACGCCCGAATGCCTCCATGTGATCTTTAGTGTCCAAATAGTGTGACATCTTTCTAGCTTGTTCTGAGCTGGTAGAATTCATAGTTTGGTATGCCCCAGGTCTTTTTGTCAGGTACATAATGATGCAAGCATACACGAGCTCCCTTTACAAAGTGGTGCTGAATTGGCATGACTGGCAGTTCTTTGTCCTGACAATCCATTGATATTGATTGGTAGGACACCTGAAGCACATTGGGCCAAGATGTCCAATGCTATGTAGGTAGTTTCTGTACCCTAAATAGATGAACCCTTGTCATAGTGGGTGCATGGGGGTTTACAGCACTCTGCATAGTTTCTCTGAGGTGAGTGCCAGTCTCAGTTTAAGTTTTATTTTTTAAAGAGAGCCCTGATGTGACACTGTGAAATGTATCCTGTGTCCAAAGGCTAGACCTAAAAGGAGGAAATTGTTTACTGGGTTACAACAGTTTTTCTTCCAGTGTGAGGGAGTTGACATCAACTCTTTTTTACCAGTCGAGGGAACCTGGAGGTTTTAGGATCCTGCATCAAAACTAAATCAGAACCAGGACACTATTGTTAGACTAACATGAGGAACATTGACAGTGCCTCAGCCTGCTTTCAGTTTTCTTTGTTCTTTTTAGATCTCCATTTTGTATGGATGTCCAGCAGAAAGTGGTGAGTTTGTACATTCGAGATCTGGATATTCTTTTGACATTCTTGTTCATGACCTCATATGCAATCTGTTATTGTACATGATGTCTTTGTACTCTGTGGATTAAGTTTGCAATCCGCATTTTACAGATTATGGGCTAGTATTATGGACATCGTTGCAATTTATCAGTCAGTTGAATGGAGTTTCCCTGTATGTTTTGTTGCTGTGGCAGTCCAGAAAACTGATCCCTGTGCAATTTGTTTGTGGAATGCTGTATTAGTGTCATGGTGCAATTGATCATGAAGGTCAACTGGATGCTTCGGATCATCATCAAACCTGAGATCATACTATTATCACCCAGGTTAGTAAATCTCAGTGAAGAGAAACTCCACCTCTCAACTACTGTTATCTATTTGTAAAGTGTAGTTGTGAAGTAACGTTTGTAAACTGAGCATCTACTTGCATCTACATACCTAGCAGCCACATACTGTTCTACTTACATACCTACTTACATAGCTACCTACTACATTTTTTTCTTTTTTGCAAGATTGGTTACTCAGGTCAATCTTGATGTCAACTCAGTTGGGGTTCATCTGCAACACCTAGTTTCCTTCCTACCTACTTGTAACCTACGTATGGTGCCTATTTGTACATATGGAATGCAAGTGACTATTCTGTAAGTAGAACGCCATTCACACTTGATGTTAATTTGATTGTAATACTGTGCTTTGAAGAGTAAAGAAGTGGTTTTGCAATCTCTAGAGCTATCTATAGAAGTAAAAGCATTGATGCATCTACAAAGGAGTCAATTTGACACTACCTTCTCTTTTGAGATGCCATTGAAAACCAAGAACAGACTTATGTGATTGATCAGCACAGAAGTCTTCAATCTACAACCAAAAAAACATAAAAGGGGGAAGCAGAAATGGAGTCCGAGGTGTGCAGTATTTCACATGGACAAACAATTGGTACCAACTCCATCCAATTCAAACTGAAGCAAGTGAAAAACATGAGTAAAACTTGTAATATTTGTGGTTATTTCTTGACAAAGTTGTCTAGATCACTTTTGCCCCTCAATGCCATGTGTTGGACTCCTTCAAATTTCCCCTTGTAGTAGTCTCTCCACAATAGATGTACCTTGCTTATGCTTTGTTGTGAAGAGGTTCCATATGAAAATGCCTAGAAGGTATAGTGGAAATGGTCTGTTTGTTATTGCTTGTGTCAACATCTAACAAGTGTTGGTATTATGCATGTTCATACAAGAACAATCTTTTCAAGACTCAAGAATAGTTGATTGACCAAGCAAATCCATATACACACCTTTGAGATAAAAAATTTATAATCCACAATTGCTTGGATTACATGTTTTGAAATAATAATAATTTTGAAAGGTTTCTATGGATGTGGGTAATTCTATAAATAGCTCCATGAATACAAAGGAATTCACACCACCTTTCCGATTGCCCCATAACAAATTGTATGCTTTGCACCGATTGACCAATGAATGATAGTAGGTTTGTACACTACATTTATAGTGGACAAAACCTCTAGTAAAACATGAGAAGTAATGAATCTACCAATGACAAATGTTTAACTCTTTGCAAATGAAAAGATGTCCTATTAAGGGTTGATCTAATTCTAATCTCTAAACCCTTGTGCAAGCTTTTAAATTTACAAAGATGTTGTAAGAAAGTAATGGACACATGTGAAGTTTTTTGCACAAATAATGGATTGACCACTGTCAAAGTCCAAGGAATTATTGTTGATTTGTATATCAAGTACAAGTTGAAACAACCTAGAGAATGGGCACATCGAACTGCAAGGATATGTTAACCACCCATGACAACAAAACAAAGCCAACCAATAGATGATGGTAACATATTCAACTTACAATAGAGTAATGTGACATAACAATTATACATCTTGAAAATGTATCATGCAAGCTATCTACAAAAAACATGTCAAGAAACAATAAGACAAAACAACAAATAAGCTTACAATGAAAGGCACTTCCATTGTAGCAAACAAGGTTTGAAACAAAGAAACAAAGAATTGATTATAAAAAAAAACACAATGGATGGAGCAAAAGACAAAAAATGAAGAAAATGAAGAAAATTGAGCAAGCCTCCAATTAAACAAATGAAAGAGGAAAAAAAAACAACAAAACAAAACAAAATCCAAAGAAACATACCAAAACACATCACAAAGAGTGAATGTAGAAACTTGTAGTGCAAACTCAATGAAAACCTACAAGTACAAACAAAAGCAAATCAACTACAAGGGGCAAAAGCACAAGGTAAACAACTGCAAGTGCAAAGCACCCAAACAAGACAACTACAATCAACTACAAAGCCCATGGAAAAACAAGCATAAAGCACAACAAAAAATACATGCAAGCACAAAGAAAACAACTAACTACAGGCAAAAAAACAAAGCATGCAAAGAAAACATCTACAAAAATGCAAAGAAAAGCAAAAGGAAGAAGAATGAGGAGGAGGAGGAGGAGGAGTAAAATGCTAATTGTGTAAAATGATTGTTTGCCTTTGTCTCTTCTCTTCATATGTGAATCAGAACATTATGCAATGGTAGAAAGGTAAAGGCTAATATTCAGCAATAGCTTTACCTTGAGCCTTTTGGTGTGGAATGTCCACGTTGTTTTTTTAAGTTAGCACTAGACTAGCTTAACCTTCCTGCTAATGCTAGACTCAACTAATCCTAATGTTAGGACACCTAACTATAACAATGCTAACACTAGGTGTGACTGTGGTGCTGAAAGTATGGAAGAAGGTAAGACATTTGGTTGGTAGGTAGGTAGGTAGGTAGGTAGGTATAGACATGTTGATGGTTAGTACATAGCTAATCAGAGTTAGTTATGATTAGGTACAGGACAGGAACAAGGATGAAAAAAGTGTTTTCTCTGTCCACATGTCATCCATCCATCCATCCTGCATGGTGTGTGTGCTGGTTCACTCTGGCCACACTGATGGGGGCTGTTGGTGGGTGCTGGCTGGCTGGCTGCACTGATGGGCTGTTGGTTCCCCCTGTTGCAGCTACTGTTGCAACAATGACATAATATGATGATGCACCTGCTGCTGTTGCTGTTGCTGTTGCTGCTGTTACAGAAATTATAGCACTAAATTGTCTGTCATTTGTAATAGAGAGTGATGGGCAGCCCCACTTCTACTGAGATCCATTATGTTGTCGAGTGTTGTTGTCATGTAGCTGCTGTTGCACTACTGTTGTTGTTGTGTGTCATCTCCAATGACACATCATCACGAGTAAGGTGGGTGCCTTTCCCATTTTCCAGTTTTCTAAATGAAAAATTCATTTCCATTTCTCTTTGATTGAAGATGACCCAATAAAAATCTAAGCAAAGTTCCAGACAAGTCCAGCCTCCGCACTTGAGAGAGATATGTAACATAACAGTAGTTGCATGAAAATGCAAAAGGTCCAGCCTCCGCACTTGAGAGAGGTATGTAACAAAACAGTAGTTGCATGAAAACGCAAAAGGGACTTGCAAGAATCATCAAACAGCATCTGATAGGAGATGGTAAGAAAACTGTCTTGACCTCAAATCATTCATCCCCATTGTTGATATTTTGGATTAAAGTTCATGGTCTCACCAACTGAGTTCATGTGCATCTCCAAGAACCTTAATAGGTAGGTTGTTACATGTTTTACTGTTTACAAATGACTGAATTTTGCAATTGAGATCAGCATCCAACTAGCTCCAAGGTTCCTTGCTTGCCAATTGAAAGTCAGCGACAATGTAGAGAACGTAAAAAGACAATTAAGTGGTGGGTAGCCGTAGAATTTCACATGGTTGAAAGAACACTGTTGTTGGTTGACAACAAAGGTTATCTTTTAAAAGTGATACATGGAAAAGCTCTCTACCTGCAGACTATTATTTAGTACTAACCTCAGAGCTGATTAAAGGAGAGAGTGGGGAAGTAGGAGAGGATTGGGCTTCATTGGAGAACCAACCCAGGTTCTCCAATGCAAAAATAAAGAGCACATATATACTAGTGCCTTCTGCAAATTTAAGTAATTTTGTTGGTTTATAACCTCGCAGTCAAAGCCAATGTGTCTCTTGCCTCCTTTTCCCTCTTTTACAAGCAGAGGCAACATTTAGTAGGAGGAGGACAAAAAAAATTTAATTTGATGGCAACAAACTTCCAACGGAATGGTGGTCTTCATTTCTTTCTTGCATTTTCTTGCTTCGTGTCTTTTCTCCCTTTCAAGCCTCAAATTCTTGCATCATGTCTTCTCTCCCTTCTGTTCAAGCCTTGTTCTTCCAATAGAAACTTTAAGCAGAATTTGTTGTGCCTAAAAAGATTACTTCTGTTTTCTCACGTTGATCAAATCCTTCCATGTTGCAAATCTTTCACACCACATCCAACTGTGAACTCATAGTATCATCTCCACCTCTTTGAGCTGCAAAGAAGAAGAAAACCACACTAACAGAATTAGTGAAAGGAGTAGTAGTTCACAAAAGAGTTGATGAAAATAGGTTTCCTACGGTTCCTACACTAACACACTGTTATGTCCAGGGAGATGGCAGCAGAAGCTGCAAAATTGCTCACCTATATCAACACCCTTCATTATCCGCAGCCTTCGTACAATAGTTGTAAACATCCTGCAAAGACAACAAACAAGGGCAAGCTTTTCAGTTAGTTTCCAAGCAAGGGAGACTCCACACTTGTTCAGTCTGTGAAAATTAGAACACAGAGTTGGAATCCGCTTAAAAAACACAGGGTTGTAACCAGCTGTAAGCAAGCAAGCAAGCAATCTGGAGCATGCAGAGAGAGACTTACTCCCATGGTACATCACCAACAAGCATATGATCACTGTCACAGTCCTCATAAGTGAGTACATAATCAGAGTTGTGCAAGAAGTTGAGCTTCCGGCTAGAAGTTGAAGAAGAGACCCCAGTGTTTCCTCCAGTGAAGCTTTGTGGACCACCAATGGGTTGCCCTGCACCATATTTGTAAAGTTTCTATCAATCAGACATTGGCAGTAAAGAAACAAACAGCCATTGGCAACCAAAAAGGGCGGACATAAAACTCTCTCTTGTTCAAATAAAACTTTCTAGCAGTAGGAATAGATGTACAATGAGGAGGGCAAAGTGTGCCAGGCACAGAGAGGCATTACCAATGAATTGTTGGAACATATCCTCCAGAGCATATTTCAGCTTGTCATAGCTGTTATGTGTAGTAAGGTCTACTTTGCGTCCAATTGGAAGGCCATCCATGTACACCTTCACAAGGAATGAGGTTTGTGATGGTGTTGCACCACCATTTGCCGGAAGTGTTGGTGGAGTCATCATCCCGACAGAAGTGGGCACCAGAGGATTTGTTGTTGTTGTTGGCCTTGGCTGTCTTTCCTGGGATGATGGTGGTGCAGACCTGGGTGGTTGCTGTTGGAAAGCAAGTGCATTTCTGCGGAAGTTTCTCACAGGTGGCCACCCTACTACCACTGGTGCTTGTCTGGATAACAAGCAAAAAGAGATATGCAAAAGTCTCAATTAGCTCAAGAAAAATCCAGGCATAATAAACAACAAAAGACAATCCTTAACCAGATCCCATTGTCTATGATGAGATTTGCAGAGAGAAATCTGCAATCTCCACGACACTGTGAAGGTAACACTGAAAACAATGAATCTGGTTATGAGGTGCCATGTTTTATTTACCTAGGAGGTGCAGTGGTAGGAGCAGCAGCTTCTTTCACAGCTGTTGCTGGTGGCTGTTTGTTGGGAGATGGATGCTTGGCAAACTCGGAAGAAGCCACAGCTGTGAAAGAAGCTTCCTCGAGCTTCTTGGGCGGTAAAGAAGAAGAAGAAAATGAATCCCATGTCTTTGGATTAGCATCTGCACTTGCATCATTCGCCCTGTTGCTCATCAATTGTGGCAGTGGCCCTCTTGAAGCAGCAAGCTGTGGCTGTGGGTGGAAAGTTCCAAATAACCCACCTGGTTGCTCCCGAGTCTGCAGCTGCTGCTGCTGCCAGGAGGAGGAAGAAGAAGTTGGCAGTGGTGGCAGCAGAGGCTTCATGTTGCAGGGATATATTATGTTGGGGGAGGGATATTGTTGTGCTCCCAGTTGCTTGGGTTTCTGAGCCACCATCTCAGTGCCATTGTAAGGAAATCTGCTCCGTGTATTTCCTGCTGCTGCTACAGAAGAAGAAGAAGAAGAAGTGTGAGATGGTGGTGGTGGTGGTGGTACAGCACTTATAGCTCTGCTGCCCTCAACGACAGCAGCTTCATGGGGGCAGCAGCAGCAGCAGGAGTGTGGCACATGTGGGTGTTGTTGATGTTGTTGCGGTCCACCAAGCCGATAGTGGCCATTGTTCTCTCCAGTCTCTCCCCTGCCCACCAGCATGCTTTCTTCGGTCTCCTGCTGCTGCTGCTGCTGCTGTGGAGGAGCTTCTTGCAAGTGTTGTTGCAAAGGAGGTGGTGGGTTACCTTGCTGCTGATTGCTTCGAGATTGTTTGGTGTTGTTGTTAATGTTGTTGTTATCCTCCTCCATTGCTGCTGAGCCTTCCGAGACGTGAAACAACTTCTTCTTGTCTGCTGCAGATGCAACTTGCTCACTACGATTGCAGCCGCGGTTGTTGGGTACCAAACTGATGCCCAAGTTTAGGGTTTCGTCACATCCTTGCTGCTGCTCTCTCTGGAGCTCTTCCCCATTCCATTTCTCGCTGTTGGGAAATGAACGGAAAGAGCCAGTAGTAGTTCTGGCCCTGTCCGCGGAAGCTGCTGCTGCTACTACCCGGTCAGAAGCAGCAGCAGCAGCTGGTTTCTGGCTGCTTGCTTGAGCTTTGTCCAGCCCAGCAGCAGCAGCAAAAGGGTCTAGTTCGTCTGTGCTGCAAGTCATCGGCTCCCGTCCATTTTCAGCACATCTACCGGACTCCTGATGCCGGGGGCGTGGACCCAATCGAAGCTCCGTGGCACCCAAGTTCAAGTTCAGCTCCTCCTCCCGCACAACACCTTTCTCGCTCTCCTTGCTGCACGACGGCGAGCGCAGCACAGTACGAAAACAAGAAGAAGAAGAAGGAAGAGGAGAAGGAGAAGAAGACGAAGAAACCTCCGACGACAGACCAATGTAGTCTTGCTCCCTCAAAACAACAGTCGTCGTCGTCGTCCCACTCCGGTCGTCATCACTACCACACATACTGTTGTCAGCCTCACAGGCACTACCAGCAGCATTCAAACTACTCTGCAGCTGCTGTTTCTTATGAGAAACGCTACCGAAACTCGCAGCAGCATTTTCCTCATTCTCAGCAACACCCACAGAACCAGATTCTTCACTCCCACTCACACGCGACTCGCTTCTTCTTCTACTACTTCTTCTTCTTCCTCTTCTTCGCATGGCTGCTTCTTCTTCTACTGGAGCCACAGAAGACATCATCATCATCATAAACACCCAACTCCTCCTCCTCCTCCTCCTCCTCCGCTGCGGCGTCTCATTCGGGAAAAAAAAAACAAAACACCCAGCTTCTTCACAAAACCTTTCTTCAATCAAACCAAGTTCTATTCCTGCTGCTGCTACTGAACAGGAAGAGCGAGAAGCTTTCCTTTGTTGCAACTCCTTCGAATACTGCGATACCCGCGACGACGCCGTCTCTGTTGTGTGTATGTTTCTGTCTGTCTGTATCTCTCTCTCTCTCTCTCTCTCTCTCTATCTGCGCGCGAGAGAGTCCGCTGCGACGGCTGCAACGAGTGTCGCGATGACAGAGGCGAGCGACGGCGAGCTTCATATGGGGGAGAGAGAGAGGAAGGGCCAAAATAGGCTAGCGACTAGGTAGGTAGGTAATAGGTACCTACTATACCTACTATACCTACATATGTACCTACCTACTTATCTACTTTCCCTAGCTAGCTACCTACCTACCTACCTACCTACTTTACCTGCGCACTGGCTACGGAGTTAACAGTTATTAACTGGGGCCGGTTTACACTAGGTAGTGTGTGGTGACTCTGTCTGTTCCGTCCGGACGGACGGACTGACGGACTGGCTGACTGCAACTGGTGTCTGTCAGTAGCAGAGCGGTTTTTGTTTCAGTCCGACATCTAATGCAGACCAGTGCAGTCGTTATTCAGCAAATCTGAGCCAACGGGTGACCGGGTGACCCGGAGATCAGTCCTTCTCCTCCTCCTCATCCTACAGTTACGGTTCCCCCCTGCTGGTTTGTTTTTGTTTTTTTTTTAAAAGCTGCCCTCCGGGCAGGTTGTCGCTGTCCTACCCGGCGGTTGTGAATAGTTCAGTTGAGAAGCACAGCTATATAGGTAGGTAGCTACCTACCTACCTACCTACGACAGCTACAGTTTCCTCCCTGGGCATAAGGCATAGGTGTATGTACCTATACTATCTACTCTAGCTACCCTACTAGAAGGCTAGACTCTAGACTCTAGAGTGGTGAAATCTAGCCAGTTAAAACGTCGCGGCTGTAAATGTACCCCCCTAGGGTAAGTAAGTAAGTAAGTAAGTACTTTTACCTAAGGTAAATAATGCCTCATTTTTAACTGTTTTCCTCAGGATGTGTGACGTTACACGTTTCTAGGTTTTTTCTGGGGAGGGGTTTTCTTTTTTTTCCCCCTTCAGTTTGGAACGGTTATTAGAAACAGGGGAAGACCCCCGGCGGTTCTATTCCTGGACACACACACACACACTCACACACACCTAAACTTAAATGTCAAAAGGGGCCCAAAAAAGTTAAAGAACTAAGGAGCCTCTAGAGCAAGTTTTGAAATGAGGACCTTGGTAGCGAAAAAAATCGATGACCCACAATTTTTGGTGTTTTTGTTTGAACATCTTAGAGAGTTCACCCCAAAAAAAAGAAAAAAAAACCATTAAAAAATATTTTATTGCAAAAGTTTAAACATGTTGCATTGTGAGAAATTGATTTTCATAAATGGTCATTAGAAATTAATGAACTTGGAATAGATTTGTGTGTTTTTGTTAAGCACCTTGATTGATTTTCACGATCATCAAAAACGAACTTGAAATACATATGTGGTTTGTTATAGCTTTTACCTTTAATTGATTTTCCCAACCATCATCACAAACAAATTTGAAATCGACATGTGTTTTTGTTATGTACATTGTAATTAAAATTTTCCAACTATCATAAACAAATTTGGAATAGACTTGTGCTTGTGTTAACCACCTTTTTGTTGTAGGAAGGAACATGTGGGTGGGTGGTGCAAATATGTTGACTCATCTTTAGTTAAACACCATTAGTGCAAGAAGTAGTAGCATATGGATGTAAATATGTTTTTGTTAATTTTTATCCAAAAAAATTTTAAATGTTTTGTTTGTTTGTAGCATGAATGATTAGAAGTATACGGAAGGCGAATTGAAAAGTTGTTTCAACAACAAATTTATCATGCAAGGAATGGGGTTTAGCAGCCCCCAATTTGAATATTTCAGATTTTCTACATATTAAAAAAGATTGCAAGAGTTTCCCTGAATGATTTAGAATTATAAATCATGTTTAGCTTATTAGACCTTCACACATCAATTAGGCCTTGTTCAATTGCATCCCTTTTTTAAAAAATTCTCTTTGATAATATTTGAGTCTTCTTGGGCAGATTTTTCAGGCCAAAAGGTCCTTCTTGTAGTAGTAGTAGTGCTTTCTTGCAATATAAATAAAGCTTGGCGGGATTACATCAAAAGGCGAAGGAAGGTATGGCAACATCATGTGTTAGTTACCTTCTTCTGACTCCCAACAGCCTCATTTGCACTAGTGTTGTGTTGGGTGGTTCTTTCTTTTTTGAAGAAGAAGAAGAAGAAAGAATTGGTTGGTAAGGTTTGGGTATATGAAACCCAGATTGACAACGGTTATAACAAAATCAAACAAACCGCCCAACACTGGTTTACACATAGCAAAATGTGAAGTGAATGAAGCTAACAACAATATGGCATCTGTAGAGATCCTGGTGTCTTTGACAAATTCTTTCTAAAATCATTTTACTTGGATTCATGAAAGCCCAAGGGTGGTTGAGTTTCGAGGTTTGTTTTCCACTAAACCATCCCCACAACATTCCACCCCATCTTTTCTCTTTTAAATAACTCATTGCCAAGAAATGTTTTTTTGGGCAAACCCCCCAAAAAATGTTGCTCATGCAGAGTCCATGAGGTCAGCTATATTGTTGCGAATGACTAGTGTAGGCTACGCACTTTTGCATTGAAATCGGTGGACTTCCCACTAATCCCAACATCTGCATGTTACTCACACACTACTACTACTACTACTAGTACCGTTATTGTTACTAGGCTTACTATCACTGGAGAGAAAACAAACTGCATCAAGCTAAACAAAACCCAACAAAACCCATTCAGTTGTTATCATTATGAAAACAAAAAAGGGTCTAGGTTTCACATGGGAATTCTTTGTCAGGGACCATATTGGATCATCAATGAGCTAAGCATTTAGAAAGAACTGAATGCCTTGCAGGTTTGTTGGAAAGTGAAAACCTGTTGACACTTTTGGAGAGTGGGCGAGAGCATCGTGTATCATCGTATCTTGTGCATGTTTATATGCAGATCCTAACTTAATTCACACTATTTAACTCTTTAGACTTTCATCCAAATTATTGTTTTATTCGTGTAAGGTTTTTTTTCCCTTCTAAGTGGACATATGTTGTTACATTGCTATTGGTGGATGTGCACTTAAAAGAAAGGTCTAAGGAGTCTCATCATTGTCAGCACATGTTGGTTGTTGTGATTAGCAACCAACCTCGTTGGGTGCAAAGTAAACAAAGACACAAGATTGCTAGAATTTTGCACGCTAACTTAGATTTGTGAACAAATCAACATGTGTGTGTGTGTGTGTGAGAGAGAGAGAGAGAGAGTCTCAAGTTTGTTTTTCGTTTTTCCACTAATTAGTGCCAACATCATGTTCAGCACTGATTTCCATAGAATTGGGTGCATCATGTTCAGTGTGGATTTCCTGGAATTGGGTGGTTTCCGACAAATTGATTTTGTGCAACAAAAAGGTGTCAAGGAGGAAGAAGAAGAAGAAGAAGAAGAAGGGTGGAAAGGACTTGGGGAGATTTGGAATCCAAAGGATCAAACTTATACACCTCAGCTTAGATCATACGTGTAAGGTTTTGGGTGTATAACCAACTACCAGTGCTAGAAATTGTTCTAGTGATCACTCCTGTCAACAACACTGCAGGCGCAAACCTGCTGCTGCTCGGGTGCCAGGAACATGGACCCCCGCCCCACCAGTCCATGCGATCCACACACATCACACATATACCCTGTCTCTCTCTTTCTGTCAGGGGAAGACGACTACTTACAATGTTTGTGGTCCCAGAGTTGAAGAGCTTTGACAGTGTTTTGTCACAAAGGTCAGCAACAACAGGTTTTTTTTTGGCGTCTGTCAAGTTTTTTTTGAAACTGCCATCATTTGTAAAGTAACACTCCTCTCTCTGATACAAAACAGGCCCTCTGGAGTTTGCAGAAATGATCAATTTGGTGCTGATCAGGGAGGGAGAGGAAGAAAAGGGGTTAAAGAAATTTCCCCCCCCTCACCCAATTTTTGTCTCCAAGAAGCAAATGACTTTGCTGATTATCACTGTTTGAGATTTAAGGTTTAAGGTTTTAGGTTTTAAGGTTTTGATGACCGATGATCATAGCTGTCTCAGATTTAGGGTTTAGGGTTTTAGGTTTTAAGGTTTTGATGACCGATGAACATAGCTGTCTGAGATTCAGGGTTTAGGGTTTAGGTTTTAAGGTTTTGATGACCATTAATCATAGCTGTCTGAGATTTAAGGGTTTAGGGTTTTAGGTTATAAGTTTGCAATGAACCAAAAACAAGGTGAGTTAGCATAGTCTGACAATTTGTGATTTTGAACCCGAAAACAAATGCCAACATGTGGGTTGGTCATGTGAGTTGCTCGTACCATCCATGTGAACAAGCTCTTAGCTTCAAGTACCTAACCTAGATTCTTAGCTTATATATCAAACCTAGATTCTTTGCACGTCAATCAAACCCAAATTCATCCTCAAATTATCCAACAAAGATCATTTTTGATAACCAACAATTTGGGTAAAAATCGTATATATTGAAAACATTGAGTAAACCAAACCAAGACGACATCTAGAGCACCAACTTTGGGTGTAAAAAAAATTTCCCAAACTCCCAACCAAAACTCATCTAATGGTTTTTTTGCCCCACTCCAAAAAAACAAAAAAAACAACTTCCCCCACCAATAACATACCCAAAAGACTTGTGTAGTTTATTTATATATGGTAATAATAACTATAATGTGATGAGTTTTATGTGATGAGCAACAAAGACTCAAAAAAGGATATGAGCATTGTTCCTTTTGTGGATCCAAGACCAAAATAGGCCTAATTATTTGTTTTTAAGGTAATTAGTACCCCAAAAAAAAAAATTATGTGAAACCCTAAACCCTATTATTATTTTTATTTTTTCTTGATTTTGAACTCGACAAGGGTGCAGGTAGCATGTGATTGCTATTGGAAGTGAAGGGGGGAACAACATCTACAACCAAAAGAAAGAGAATGTTGGTCTCTCGGCCCTTCCACCCTTCATTTTGTTTCCATGTGAACAAAGAGGCAGGTGGGTTGGTGCCCGACAAACAAACAAACAAACAAACAAGCCAACGATTATATAATTTTTTGACGTGCAAAATTCAACTCCAAAATGCCAGCCCATTTGTGAGGCCAAAAGGGGCTAGTGATCTACCTTACGAGTAGTCTCACATGCACCCCCCCCCCCCCCTCATTTACGGGTTATGCCACTACCATGCCGCCCCTTTAGAGGACAACAATTTGGCATGTAGTTTGTGTAGCACATGTTCTAAGTATGTCTCTTGACACAAATGGGTTAATAGTAGAAAGTTTGTGCAAACATTTTTTGCTCGGACGACAACAAGGGTGACACTACTACTATTACAACCATTAGTGGGCATCCCAAGAAATATTTAGAATTAATTTGGTGACATGTTTTTCAAAATCTTCCAAATAATAGCAAATTGGCCACACACCCAAAAAAAAAAAAAAAAAAAAAAAAAAAAAAAAAAAAAAAAAAAAAAAAACACAAAAAACAAAAAAAAAAAAA
>Ga0116231_10008405_pt1 | contig 18143 bp, 10 predicted proteins | sample S1TSphgellanicum_2_FD_89695 | JGI IMG/M metagenome (GOLD analysis project Ga0116231, IMG submission 89695) | Host-associated microbial communities from peat moss isolated from Minnesota, USA - S1T2_Fd - Sphagnum magellanicum MG | ecosystem: Host-associated > Plants > Peat moss > Unclassified...
AGAGGAGTGGGGGCAGAGAGACGAGGGTTTAGGGTTTCAATCCGACGGTTAAGATTTGAGGAAATTCCAGACCGTCCGATTTCTTCCAGTCGAAACTGCCACTAAATGTTTAACACCTTTTTCTTCTCAAAATAATGACTTCAAATTTTATAGTCGTTTGGTATGTATTTGGTTTTATAATTCTGAATACTTAAAATTTTTCAAAAAAAAAAATCTAATATTTTGACAAGTTGAATGAATAGCACAATTTCTTGGAGTAGTTTTTAAAAACATCAATTTTTTTATTTGTTGTGTAATTCGTAAAGTGTTCAAAGAAATTTCTTAGTGAATTTTGAAGGGGGTATTAAGGTCACCTAGTAAATTATATGGTTTGGAAACAAAAAGATAATAGGAACAAAAAGTGAAAACACATTTTATGAAATTGTGTGTTGGTAAATAGTCATTAAAAATCAATTTTGTAAATTGTGATACAAATAGATTATCAAATTTTGATGTAAACTTAAACAAAATTTGGTAGTAAACTAGAACAATTGAACGTTTAGATTTTCAATCTTGCAAAACAAATACTTTTTTTTTTTAAAAACAATTTCAAAATTTTGTAGTTGAAAAATTAACTTCAAGAAAATAATGAAACAACTTATATTGCTTGAACATAAAAATACACCAGAAAACAACAAGCTTTGTTGAACATACCCAAGCCTAGTTCAAATACATCTAAGTAGCAATGAAAATCAAAGTTCAAAATTGGGATTCCATTGAAAATAATAAATTTCCTATAATCTTTCTAAGACTAACAAAAGAATCTTATCTATGGTCTAGAAATTTTAATTAGTAGCTTTCATCTTATCATTAAATTTTCAATATTAAAGATAAGTACTCTAGTTTGTACCATTTTGATCATGAATTCACTTTGTCTAATATTTTGCATGGAATATTGTCATTCTAAATTAAATTGCAATCTCACAATCCAACCTTCTACCAAACCCACTTGCACCTTTCATTGAGGGAGCAAAATTGCAATTCCAACTCCTTTCACTCCAACATTCCTATCCTAGATGGCACACATACTCATCAACGCCTAATTAACCATAATGCTTACATGATTGAATGACTTTTATCTATAAGTTCATTTTCCTTCTTTTTTCCTCTTGAAAAGTGTAAAAGAAGATGACAACAAAAGATAATCACTTTGATGTTCATATATTGAATCATTCATTTACAACCCAAATTCAAATCAATGGTTTTTCCAATGGATACCAACACAACATCCAACAAATCTTAAATTAGCAAAAGAAAACAAAGATCTTGAACCCTAACCTCATCTCACTCCTTTTGACATTTGCCCCAACAACCACAAACTTCCAAAAATGTAGTGAATCTTTTTTACTGATGAAAACAAGTTTCTTCTCACACTTGACCATAATTTGGAAACTTGGATCTCCTTGTGAACCTTACATTGTCAACTCAAAATGAAAAAGTAAAGTTCACAGACCCCACACCTTTTCCTTCCCAAACAACAAGACATTCTCTCCTTTTCGAACCTACATATTTAGCACCTTCAACAGTCCTCTTGGTCACCAAAAATAACCTAGCAACAAAACTAGTAGCTTCATAACATTCCAACATAGGTCATAATTAGCAAAATACTTGCCTTCAAAAAAATTAGTGCTTCAAAATTTAAGTTCATTAGGATTATACAACAATGATTAATTTAACATTGAACATCTAGAAGGATCTAGAAATGAGAGTAATCCCACATCCTTCATAGGCTAACATCAATATCACACTACTATTGGACATCTCATTGAACTTAATGTATTTTTTTCTTTGAATTTAATATAAATTTGTCGTTGAAATGAAGGTGCATATTGAACTAGCTTGAGTGCTTTGCATGCTTGTTTAAAAACCTCTAGATGTCCATGGAACAAGTGTTATCCAAATATATGCAACAAGAGCAAATGTTTGTTTCCATATCTTTGGTCCATTAAATTCTATAATACAAACACAAGTTCACAATCGCAACACGCAAATGTGTCCAAACTATTTGAATTTTGAAACAAAAACACAAATGGGTTGAGGTGATGAAACAAAATTCAACATTTTTTGAATTATTTTTGAAAAAATAATCAATGGTTTTGTAATTATGATGTCACAATCCTTTTGATGATGCACATATTTTATTAGAGATGGATAATTGGTGGTTTCCTTTGTGATATGGGCAATATTTTATTCACATGTGGGAATGCAACTGTGTTTATTAACATAGGTAGAACCCTAAACCATGTATCCTATTTTTTCATATAATCGAAGTTTATCCATATTTTTTCCTTTAAACATGAGGTTTGCAAGGGCAACCAAGTCTCCCAATTTAGAAATAAAGTAGTGGTCCACAACATGTTGTTTCAAATTGGCTCATTTGGAAAAGAAATTACATGCAAATACAAATGAGTCTCATGTGGAATCACATTGAAAGACCCCTAGTTTGCCATGGCCTAATCTTTTTTGGTATATAATTCATTAGCCCATCTAAATGCATTCCACTCAAAGGTTTGATCAATAATTCTTTTAAACTTTGTGTTAAAACTCCTTAGTGTTTTCAATTTATCAATCTCTTGAAATTTTTCATTTAAGGTTGCTCATGCCACATTTTTTGGGAACAAAATTCCTAATACCATCAATTATTCAACAATAGATAAAGATGAGTGTCTTGCCATTGTAGGTGCAAAAAGTTTGAAATGTTGGGATAGATTACAATTTTGGGGTTTGAACAATTGGGAAGAGTTTCCAGGACAATATTTTTGGAGAATATATTGAATGGAGATTAATGCTTGAAAATATATTGAATTAGCATGTACTGGGTTGAGAATATTGTTATTGAATATATGGACCAAAACAAGTTTAAATGTTGGAAAATATTGTTAGATAATATATTCAATGGAGAACATTGGATGGAGATCATTGTTGGAATGTACAAAAAGAATTAGGGAACAAGTATAGATGTTGGTGAATATTCTTAAAGAATATATATTGAATAGTAATTATTGAATGGAAAATATTGCTTTTGAATAATTGGAGAAGTATAAGTCTAGGTTAGGAGGGTGTTGCTAGAGATATTCTTGAATAGAAAGTATTTAATGGAAAACATTGTTGGAGAATACATGGAAAAAAAATCTAGATGCTAGAGAATGTTGTTAAAGAATATATGGAAAAAATAATTTAGATGTTGAAAAGGATTGCTAGAAAATCTATTAAATAGACAATGTTAAAGGAAAAATATTATTAGAAAATAAATGGAGAACAAATGCAAATGTTGTAGGATATTGCTAGAGATTATATGGAAAACAAGTTTAGATGTCAAGGAGTATTACTAGAGAATACATTGAATAAAACATATTGAATGGAAAGTCTTATTAAAGAATATATGGAAAAGAAGTTTAGATGTTAGAAAGTATTGTTGTATAATATATTGAATGGATATTATTGCCAATCACTACATGGAAAGTTTGGAAATTGTGAAAGAACGTTATAAACATGAAAAATTGAAACTTCACAACTTTGTATATATGTTTTTTCATCATAGACTTCCCAAGAAAAAGACATTTGTTTTGAAGAGATTGGTATCATGAACATGCCTTTCCATAGCAATGACATCATTACAAATCTAAAAAAATGCATAATGAGGGTCATTGAACCAACGTTTCAAATGTTGTAACCAAGTATTGGGAAATGAAAGTTTGAACTCACAATGTTCATTCAATAGATGTCAAATTCTCATTTTGTCATGCGCACAACTTTCAAGACACTAGATCATTGATCTATATCTTTTAATAATAAATAAATAAAATGGTAGAAAATACTAGCAGTAAATGTTCCTTATTTCATCCTATGCATTGAACTTAACAATTGTAGCTATAAGGGTCAAAATTCATGGTTTCTAAATATCTTTGACTATGCAAAATTACAAAATGGGATCAATTAGTCATAGTTGCAAAATGACTTGTTGATGATGTCCATTTTGAAAAGGTCACAAAGCTAATGCAACTCCATTGTTTAGTTATGTACACCAAAAGAGTTTATGGAATGTGGCATTAGCTTACTTATCTTCTTAGATGTTAGTTGTATAGGTCCATGTAACAATATTTAAATCATTTGGCCTTTTATTATTCTTCGAACTTGATGTTCTAAAAAATATAGATGTTTTCATAACCTAAATGACATGGTTCATTCATTATATACAAGACTTGGATTTAAGGATAACGGGAGTTTTTTTCCCTTCCTTTGCATGTATGTTTAATGTATGCATAGAGATGATAGAGCATGCGATGAGGGTGATAAGGAGATGCATCAACAAAATAGTCCTAGAATATGTAATCATGTCTATCTTGCCTCCCTATTCAACATTTGGAGTTTGTTTAAACCTCAATCAGCCAGTTTATTTTTGCCATGAGATTTTGAGATTTACCCAAAAAAACCATCTTCACAATCATCATTTTTGAGTTCTACTTATAATTGGATGTTTAATTATTGCTTTCAAGCCCAATCATTTAAATTTTAATATAATCAATTTTGATTAATGTGACTTAGGTGTGAATGCCGTAACTAGTTTACCTTATTATTACTAGCGGGCCCTTGTGCCATTGGTTGGTTGAAGTGTGATTGTCTTCAAGGCCCTAAAAGACACAACTTTTTAGAAAACCTTTTCAAATCTCCAAGAGACATGACATTTTAAAGAACCCAATTGTGAAAAACCATTATTGCAATTTTTGTATGAAAAGGAAAATATAATTCCAATGATAAGATATTGGAACTTATATAAAGGACATTTTGCATAATGTTTTGTATGGTTTCCAACTGGATAATTCCATGTGGAAACTATTTAAAATAATTGCATCACATGAATTTTAATTTTTTGTGAATATATGTTTTTTTTCCAACTTTATAATCATAAAGTCTTTTTTTTTTAAGAAATTTAATCTTGCATGCTTTGCTGGCAGACATTTGTCAATGTTGTATTGCTTGCTATACATAGGTTTTTTTTTATAATATAAATTTAACATGGGTGGTTTATGTTTTTAGATTTTTTTGGCAATGGTCTTTATTGAGAATTCTTTTAATTTTTTTAACTAAAAGATGCTCTAATGTGTTTGAATTGAATGGTTTTTTAATGATATTGATTTTTATTTAATTCAGGAACAAGAAAACATGTTTTCAACTTTATTATTTTGTAAAATCTATATGTGTTTCATTAGGAAAGTGAATTGTGAAAACGTGTTTCTTTAAATTTTTGGCAAATTTGTAATTTGCCTAGCATTTTCCCCATTTTTTCTAACAATTCATATTTTTCCCTCACTTTTGCTTACTTTAAGATTTTTGCAAGCTGTGTTTTTTTTAATTTTCTTTGATTTATGTGATCTAGTAACAACTTCAAAAGGAAACCCATTTAGTAAGGGGTAGTTGTTAAAAGTTATGAAAAATTGAATAGTATTAAAATCTTTATTGCCACATATATGTTTGCCACTATTACAAACTCATTCTTTTGACCAACCCCTGTTGTTTATTTTGGTTTTCATGTCAAAATATTATTGCCAATCATATTGTTAATCATGTATGATCTCACATTTAGTATATATCACAAATGGTTGTAAGTCATGGGACATATTATGGGGCATTGGAATTTACATACTAAGTATCATCATAGGCTTCCTAAGCTAGTAGGATTATAACATATAGTTTATTATAATGTAGATATGTATTATGTGGCCATATTTTATTAACACTTAACATTATTTTCAATTGTTATTCTTGCACAAATTTTTTTAATTATGTCACCAATTCGTTGACAATAAAAAAATTTAAAATAATTTCATTTATGGTGGTCCATTCCTTTTTTCAAAATGTATAAATTATTTTTCCCCCTTAAAAGGTGGTACAAATTTAGGCCCACAACAAGTTTAGGAAAAGGGTGGTTCTTTTTATATATAAAGCACAAAGAGATTTTGATACATAATTTAGATTGTGTGCATCAAAAAAATTCTTATAGAAATATAATTTAAGACATGTAAGGTCATATTTACCTACCTCTACAAGGGATTAATAAAAAATTGTATTTGATATGAACATATTTTGCATTAATGATTTCAAGCATTGCCTCATCACATTAGTGCCCTAGTTGTTAAAACCTACTATAGTTTTAAATATATATATAGACTATTGATATGTTAAAATCGTATTATCCCCTTCCTTCATTTTAACTAATGAACCCTTATGTTATTGGCCCAAATGGGATCATATTCAAAGTTTTAAAGGACATGATGATATTAAAAATTCAATTGTGAAGCAACCCATATTGACCAAAGTGTGAACTCAAATGTCATTGCCCCAAGTATTAAGGTTTGGGATGTGAACAGGCAAATATAAAAGCCAATAATGAAAGGGTAAATCTTGGATAGCCAATAAGAGACTCCCCATGAAATGAGAAGGCAAATGCATTTTCCTCGTGTGATATATGAAAAGGCATTGATTGGTTGAGATAGTTGAATGGGGGGATGGCTGATGGGAAATCCCAAATGCATTTTTTTATGTGTCATGAAAAGGCATTGAATGATCGAAATGGCTGAATGGGAGAATGGTCAATAAGATGGTTCAATGGGAGATTCTCGATGCATTTCCCCTTGTGATATGAAGAAGCATTGATTAGTTGAAAGATAAATAAATAAAAAATTTGAATGATGTAGGTAACTTTAAATTCAATCATTTTTGCTTTGGACATTGGTCAAAATTTTGCAAAACAACCATTGACCAAGGACTTTCCAACAATACCAAAACCATAATGAAGGACCCCATGGTTTGAGAGGGTTAACATGTGATCACAAAAAAACAAATTAAAACACCTATTTCAATATATAGATGTTAAAAAATACAAATAAATTTTTATTACAATTTTTTTGCATTCAAACATACTTGTTAGGTCATCACATGTTTCAGTAGAAGCCCTTTTACATGAACATTCAAGAGATGACATCAGTATCCAACCAACCATTTATAATTGAGTGAAATTATCACATGTTTCCCAATTGCACATACTACCTACCTCAATAGAAAGTAAAACTAGTCTCCCTCAAACAATTTTTGTTACATTTGGGACCATCAATTTCAACTATGATCCATCCATTGCGGTTAAATTATTTTCTTGTTTGAGGATTAAACTCATCCTATTCTTCTAAACATGAAGGGTGGTTGCAAAGTAAGGTGGACCAATTCTAACAGATGAATTTAATCCATAAAATATCCATTTGGTAGTGTTAAAATTGCAATATATTGTGATATCATTGTTTAAGTGGGGGATCACATGTGGTTAATAAAATAATAAATATTATGTGAATTAAAAGCCCAAATAAATAACTTTATAACATGCATGTTAATAGACAATAATAAAATCCATCAAAAAATGAGTATTATATGGACTTATGGAACAAAGGTCCATTTTAAGAAATGTAAAAGTTCATACCTTTTTTTAGTGAAGATTTTTCTAACAAAAGTTTTGCATCTAAATTACTTTTTCTTTGGTATATCAGATATTGAATCCATGCAAAATAACCCAAGAAAAATTCATAGGCAAAAATGTATTTTTATAAAGCCACAAACAAAAGACCAATCCATATTTTTCAACTTCAAAAGTCCAATATTTTATATTTAGAAAATATATGTTATAATTTTTATGTGGATGTTTTCTTTATTCAAGTTGAGAATTTTAACTTAATGAAAAAATAGGCATAATGATTATTTTATGGCATGTTAATGCATGACACTTTGCAAAAACTTGTAATGTGACACAAAAAATGGTCCCCCTTATCAAGTGCACCAACCATGAGAGTAAGCACCATTAACTTTAATGACGTGGCTATCATCAACTTTTACTCAAGTGAAGCATTATAATGCCAATGCCAATTGTAACATTTGCGTTAATATAAAGTAGATGGGTTTAGGTTCCACAAGTAGTCTTGTCCTACCAAAATAGGTTTCAATTTAAATTAAGTTTATCGCAAATGCAATGGAAAGGTCTCTTTTCAAATATGTGTCTTTTAGAGTTATGTTTTTTCCACACCGTAATCATAGATGATGGAAGTGACAAGCATATTTTCAATATTTTCTTCATCTATTTGCATCTTTTTTTCTTCAATTCAATTAAATTTAAATAAAAAATTTAATGGAATTTGAATTCAAATGGGAATTCTTATTCCATTCAATGCAATTTCATTCAAATTTTTTTTCAAATGGCATTTAATTTTCAAAAAATCAACTCATTTTTTTCATTGAATTTCATTGTCACCAATATTATGTAGTGCATTATAGAGCTTGAGTGTATTTGAAATCTTTGTTCAAAGATTATTCTTTGATGACATAATTTTGTTTCTTGTTTTAATTTTTCATTTACCATTTTATCTTGTTTGGATATATCAATTATATATTCATGTTTGTTCTTCTCTGAAAAAGGCTTTGGCCCTATGCATAAGTTTTCTTATTTAATTGATGTTAATTATTACTTGATTTCTTCTATCAATGTTGTGAGGATTGTGAAGGATAATATAATCATCAACACAAGGTAAGATAATAAAACATACCTATTACTGAAATTAAATATTGTGTAAAATCAAATTGATACTATCATTGATTGCATTCTTGTCATTAAATTTTATGCAATTATTCCAATTACAATTTTTTTGAAGAACTAATATATGGGTGATTTTTTGGAATCTATCATACGGTCCTCCTTAAACAATTCCAAAGACAATCCATATTATATGGTCATCCTTGGACATTTTCAAAGACAATTCTACAAACAACTACCTCATTTCCAAGCCTAACTACTTTATTTGTCCCCAATAACTACCTCGCTCCTTTTCCCTACCTAGAAACATGGATATGAAAAGAAAATTAACATGTGTCTTTTCATGTCCATGAAATTTATATTAATTCAAATTAAATTTGACATTGACATAAATAATGATGAATTATTGGAAACCGTATGAAAACATAATAAGGATATAAAGTAGTTGACCATGTGTAGTAGTGTGGAAGAGATTTTCAAAAAAAGAATGTATGATCCAACTTGATCAAAAACAAATCTATGCATTTTCTTTTACATGTTGATTATACTTACAAATACATATTTCATTCAATTTCTTACAATCATCATGACATTTATTTATTAACTTAGCATTGATGTCGTGTTAGAATTGACAAACTCATTCTTTTAAAAAACATAATTTTTATTGATTTATGAGAACATTATTCTATAATTGCCTCTTGAGATACTTATAAACATCATCTTGAAAGGGATGAAACACTTGAACTCATGTTAGTTATTGTATTATCTTTGTATAAATTTGTGAAATATTAATATGCTTAATAGAATGTATGTACATTTTTAATATGATATTGCTTCCACCCTAGGGCTTTACCCTACTATATATTCCTCTTTGCACATTTGTTTTCCACATTGTGATATTTATGAAGTTTGTGCATTTCTATGTTTTGGAAATAAACAAATAATAAGTATAATTTCCTTTTATTCTATAAGTTTCCACTTGAACATTGACAAATTTTTGACACTTTGCATTTAATTTATAGATACATGTTTACATTCTTGACAAATTTTTGAAAAATGTCTAAAAGTTCATGTTTTTTTAGGTTTAAACTACACCCTTTACAAGGTCATTAAAATAACACCTAATAAATGATATAACATGATTATTATTATTTTCCACTAACTGGACAAGAATGTATATTTTTTTTATAGCTTAAAATAGTTGAACTCATTTTAGGATATCCATTTGTAGGGTCTAGAGACTTGAAGATCATGTGAAACATATGTATTTTCATTACCTATATAGTTTGTCGTTATTTAATGTATAAGGACAATGTCTAATTGAGTACAAACTTTTTGAATATTTATGAGAGAGCTTTCCATAAAAACTTTTACTATCTTCATTCATAAATTTTATCATATAGTTGAAACATGATTATCCACATTCAATGTTCATAGAAATATGTGAATCTAACATGGTGTTAGAGCACATTGTTCAAGGTCAAAAATTTAAATGAAATTGATTAATGAATAAGATATAAACATTTCTTCTTTGCATTAATTTAAATTGAAAAAGTCATTTGGATTTTGATTGAATAAAAAATAGCTCACAATAGTAAAGTGGATGTTGACTAGTCATGTCGCATCATCTATGAAAAATTTGTCACAAGATGTGCAATTATCAATGTTCAATAACTATTAGAATGGACCATAGTTTTGAGGTGGTTCTCACATTAGTTTTTAGTTGGAAAACCATCAAGCATCACCATGAATGATACCTAAATTGAAAATCATTCATCATGGTTTTCATTGAAGTGATATATGACTACCTTTTTGAAAATTGCCATTTAAAAAACATTCAAAATATTGAAGACTACCCAAGGTAATAAGAATTACTTAGGGACAATTTCAACAAAGGGGGTGGGTAGGTCTATTAATATGGGTTCCTTGTATTCTTCCCTATACAAATAATCTCACATGTAGTGGGGTCTATTGATATGGGTTCCTTGTACTCCTCCCTACATAAATAATCTCACATGTAGTCTAATGATTAGAATTTTAAGAATTATTTCAAATAATGTCACCAATTAAATTGAAATCTATTTAAGAATGTTCACCACCTTGGTTCCATTAATAATTTGAAAGAAAAAACATTGACCCACAACCCAACATGGGTTTTTTCTTTTTTTAAAAGGTAAGTTTAGCATGCACCCACAAAAAAACCAATGCAAAATATGTGTTGAAATTACTTTTTGGGTAGTTAATATTTAGGATGGAAAGCCACTACCTATTACTTTTTAAGACATCCTTGAATGTAGGCTAATTGTCCCCATGTAACTACCTATTATTTAATCTAAACCCTAACAAATGTATTTATTCATACAAAATACCCCAACCATTTGTGGTTGAGGTGTTGCCAAGAAATTTAGGAAAGAGCAATAGTTACAACAACCTATCAATGTCGGCATGGATTAGGCAAATGGACCCACTTTTTTTTTAATTCCCTTTTTGCAATTTGTGACCCCCTTTTTGTATTAGAGTAGAATAAAACTAAGTTTTAAAATTTCATTAAATGGATTAGAAATAATTATAAGATGTTTGTTCACAAGGAAAGCATGCATCAATGTGATAGAAAACCATTTCAATCATCACAACCAAGGAATAATATTAAAGGAATTTTTTTTTAATAAGATAAATTACAAGCAACCCAATCAAATTATATTTCCATTTTTTAAAACAATTACACAAATATCTTTAGAATTTGCACAAAGATGTGGTTTGTATAATTATGTTTGTCACAAACAACATATGATTCAAAATAATCAATTATAAAAGTATCAATGAATGCAAAACACAAAAATTTCTACAAGGTCTTATTATTTTATATTCTATAAAGGTCAAGGCCTCATGCTCAATGACAAACAAAATGACCCCAAAGTTCTATATTTGGGTCCAATTTTTTTAAGGTACCAAAATCTTGTCACAACGTCATCATTTTTTGTTTTTTAAACCATGTAAAAACACATTTATGGATGATTATGATGGAATCTAGAATTGTAATGGTTTAAAATATAATCCTTTTGAAAAAATTACAACTTTTGACTTATTATTTTTTATGGGGATCAAAATATAGGGTAAAAAAGGACTACAATAAGGACTAGGCCCTTTTTGTCTTGTGTGATACACCTTAAAGGATTTTCACCCATTTATAATATCTCCAAAAAAAAACCTCAACAACCACCACCCTTTTTGAGATGAAAGTTATCCGAAACAATTTAAATTGTCCATCTAAAGCCCTTTTTCTCATAACCTAACTACCACAATTATAACCTAAAAATTATCAACCTTAAACAAAAAGTAATTTGGTAATCCTAATTTTGTGAAATGTTTTATAAACACTAAATCTTTTCATTTGCCATGGCATTTGGAAGTTGGTTTTATTAGGTTAGGTCAATGGCCTTGTGATTATCCATAAAAAAATTGACAAAAAGATTTACATTAGCTTTGTCCAAAACCATTATAACCAATTTATAAACACCTTGTATGAACCCATATAAACACATGAACTCCAATAATTGGAAAGTTCAAGTTGGATGATGGTGAAGTTTGATAATCAATGCAAATTTTTGTCCATGCACCATTGAAAATTGACATTAAAAAAATGCCAAAATGATGACACCAATTAACCAAAGCACTATAATATATCAAATCTTGGTAACAAATGGGGTCAATGTGTACATCATGTTTTTTCTAAAACATTTGACAGGCATCACAACATCCTTCCACCAAATGGAATTCACTAATAATAAAAGGCCAATTACATGGTAAGTTTGTAATACTTTCACCTTCTTTCCATCTCCCTTTTTTTTGACAAGGATAGACATTCACCTTTCCTTTTATGGAAAAAAACCAACCTTCCACAACACCCATGGATTCTTTATTCTCTTTAACCATGAGTTCGTCCTTTTGTGCAATATGCCCAAAATTAGTACCGATCCATAGCAAAAAATCCCACAAGAGATATTATTGTTTTTCACATTGCATAAAATATTTCTTATCATTTTTCACAAAGTTTGAAAACTCCCAATTACATGGAATATTGGGAAAAGAAATTCGTGCCAAAATTAATTCTATAATTGAAGGCTTTTCAATAACTAGATCTTTTTCCCACCTTTTTTTGGAAACCTCAATCCAATTTTGAGAAAGATTCAACTTTTCCAATTGACATTCAATATTCCATTGTGCCCATGCAAATGGAATGCCAAAAATATTTATATTGGTTACATTGCAACACCTTTGATTGTTCATTATTCCATCATCCTTTGGGAAGATTGGGAATCCACCACTTGATCATATAAGTTCTTCAAGATTATCAACCATATGTGGAAATCATCTTGATTGAACAATGGAAGTGTTCAAAAAAGTTCTAGCTTTGGTAACCTTTGTCATTTATGATTATCCATCTTGTAATTTTGAAATTGAACAAGACTATTTTCTAATTCTTGATCATATTAGAAGCATTGACTTGAGATATCTCCTATTAAAAAAAGTAGTGATGTTAGATCAAGAACCTTGAAATCCCTCTTACAATCATTTTTAGAACCATACATTTCATTTCTTGGGTATATATATTTTCCCAACTACCTTACAAATCTAAAGGTGCATCAATAATAATGAATGCATCCTTCACTATTACACTACCAAATACATACCATGTAATTAAAATATCTACAAAAGAAAATTTCTTCCAAGTCTAAAGAAACCGTGCCCCTATTCATGGTTCAATTTGATGTTCTAAATCATGATGACCTTCCAATTTTTGCATTTGATCTTGAGTAATTGCTTCTAACAACTAATCACTATGAAAAAAAGGTTTTTTGCAACTAGCCTTGTGTCGCAACCCCACTTTGAGGGAAGTGTGAGGTCGCCATTCACACTCCCAAAAATGGGACTTAGGAGTCCTCCGAGACTCTCAAAAATTCAGAACGTGATTGTAGGAGCCAAAACACTTTTCATTCAGGTGTTCTTTATACCGTTAAAAGGTCTTGAAGTGTAGATGTCCAAAATGGCCTCGCATGAGCCATTTGGACAACACAAGTTATGGTCGAAAGAAGGGCCGGGAGTCAAACTGGCAATTTGACTCCTGACCACTAAAAGTCGGGAATCGACCCGATTCCAGTGTGTGCAGGTGGAGTACAACACGCCGTTGAAAGCTCTCAAGGAGAACTACAAGTATACTTTAGACCTCGTCCTAATTGGAGGTCGGAGCGAGAAGTTATGAATGCCCAAAGTCCCAGGAGTCCAAATCGGGACAATTTCGGGACTCCACTTTGGGAGTCCCGGGAAAAAGTGCCATTCGGATGCAAGTGTGACAGAGAGTCACAGAGAATACTATATGGGGGAAGGTGGTGGCTTCCCCCGAGTTTGGGCCGTGGTGAGTCAAGTGAGTCCAGGGTTGCTCGTGGCTTGTCCTAACACCAATAGTGCTCTAGAATGTGAACTAACCAACTTGTTGGTTGGTTTGATGCAGGTTCAAGTAACTAAATAGTTTGTCCCTCTTCATAGTCTAATCCCGGAGCTTTCAGCACGGCCTTTTTACCCCCTTTAGTGTTGGAAACTAGGAGCGTGCCCCGAGTCCCTCGCATTTCTGCAATTTGAGTGATTTAGCCCCAACTTGGGGTTAACTAAAGACTTGGGAACACGTCACCTTGCAACTCAATTTTTGAGTTGCAAAGAACATATGTAATTCATTGTAATTCAATTGTAATTCTATCAAAACAACTCATTTTCATCTATTATGCAATTCTAATATAATTGTATGCATGATGTCATGCTGACATCATTAATTGTCATCCATCTATTAAAGTTTAACATGTGGCACTATGTAGATTTTTGGACAAATTATTATTATTTTGAAATATTGAAATTCATCGTTCATTATGATTATGAATGATGGTTCGAAATTATGACACATGACAAAGTAAAAAATTGTCACATGGCATATATTAATTGTAATATATATAGCTAGGTAGGTCATATATAACCATAGGTAGATAGGTAGAAAAATAAGTACCATTTACTTACCTAGGTAGGTAAGTAGGTAGGTAAGTAGGTAGGAAAACACAAGATTAAATGAACTAAAGAATAACCATGAAATTTTATTTTTTAAAATTTATGTTTTACCTTTAACTTATGTTTTTTGGAGTTCATCCCAAAATGACACTTATATTTAATGTGAAAATATAAGAGAACAAATCTTCTTTATATAGTTTGCAACATGGGATTCAAAGACAAAACATATGGGTTAAATCTTTTAGTTGTTCATTAGTTACAAATTGAGTTGCAATTGAGTTGCAACTATAACATTTAAGCATTTAGGGCAAGCCACATCCAAGGGGAGGGCTCCATTATTTTTTGTGTCCAAAAAAAATATGAACCCCTCCTATTGGCACATCTAACACATTAAAAATCATTGAAAACAAAATGGAATTGAGAAATTTATAACCCCCCAAAGTAGACGGGGTCAAAAATTCCAAAAAACAAACCACCCAATGCTACAAAGGCTAGTTCCCAAACACCCAAAAATTCCTTGTATGTCGTTTCGTTGCTATTAGAATTCAAAGATGATTTGTATAACTTTAGGTTCCATTTCTATAACATTTTAAATAATCTAAAATGAATAATAAATAATAAAGTTATGAGGAAAAAAACATGTTTTGTAAGTTGGAAATTTTATTTTTCTTATTATTATTATTATTATTTTGTTATTCCTTTTCCTTTGCACTTCAAAGATGATTTTTAGAGCTTGAAGTAATAATCCCATAACATTTTAAATCATTCAAAATGAAGCACATATGATGAAGATATAAATAATTGATGAATATGTATCCTTATCAAGTTATAAGTAATTGTATTATAATCATAACATAGTAGTGGTGCCCTAGTGGTTGTATTGATTATATAAATGAGAATCATAATAGAAAACTAATTGTAAATGTATCCTATAATGGGTGGTGGAAATGTGAACATGTGGCGTAATCATGATTGTATATTATACACTAATTGTAATTTAGTTATTGTTTTAGTGATAGATTTACAATAATTTTAAAATAATTGCCACATGTAACTATAATGCAATTCTGAAAAAATCAAACTTGGTTGACTACATATGTATGTACAACGTGTATAAATTATCGTATAAAATACCCATTTTCAACTCACTTGCTATTGTAATTTATAACTAATTGATTTTATGACTTGACAATTTATTAATTAATACACTATATTTCTAACAGGATAGTTGCACACTAGTTGTAATATCCAAAGGATAGTTGCACAATAGTTGTATATGAATTGTTTTTTGAGTTTTAGTTGCAAGATAGTGTGGTTTTGATGGATGCAATTTTTCATAGTGAATATTCCTTCTTTTGCATTTTTTTGTACTTTCCAAATTTTCATTGCAATCTAATTAGTCAAAACATGATCATCAACTTTATTCGTTGTTCCATCCTTTAGCAATGTGACCTCCTTTTGAAAAATGGTTAATTGGGCTTCCAGATATGTTTTTGTTGGAACATCTTTTTTCCTCCTTTTTTTATTATGTTATCTTTAGTTTTTGTTGCATGATGATTTAATTAATTCTTAATTATCCCCTTGTATTGGTTGGGAGACACATGAAACCTTCAATGTTCCTACTAAATACTTCACTTTTCCAAAAAAAAAAAACACAAGGAAGTCAAAGAAAAAACAAGGCTAAATTATCACCCTTTTTATGGACTCTCTTTGTTACACTTGCTAATTTTTCAGCGCCAAATATGTTGATACACCAACCCCTTAAAAAGTTAGGTTCATCTACTCTTGACGCTTTTCTTTTAGAGTTTAATGTTTCCAATGTGTTGTCATTAACATGTTCCCAATAAGTCCTATTAAGTTCCCAAGTCAACTACATTTTTGCCCCACTTTTATTGTGCAAAGTTGAATTGCCTTTACACATACAAGTGGGAATTGGGAAGCATTTAATTTCTATATGTATATAAATGTATTTATTAATAGAAGTGCAACTAGACTTCCATTTGAAGGAAGTTTCCTCAATTTTAAGATTCCAAGTGTTAGGTACAACCCACCACAATTATTAAACATGATGCACAATTGGAAGCATGTACAAATTGTAATATTAACTAAATCCCTTTTGGATTCATGGAAAACATACATAAACCAAATGGGGTGGTGTTGTAAATATAAGAAAATTTCTTTTCTTTTTATTTTTGTAAATGTTCAACCTCTTTTAATTCAATGTGTTGGAAGTCCAACTTCAAAAATCTCGATTCAATTATGATATTTGGATTGCTACAAGAAAAAGGTATTAAAAGAACTATATTTAAAATTGAGATTCAAGTTTTCACTCTTTAGAGTTTAGGACTTCTGGCAACCACTCGAACTTTGGCATTTTCTCTCTCTTAAAATTGTTGCAACTTCAATAAATGGGCAATAAATGTTCTTTTTGATGTGCGTTCCCAAAATTTATGTATGTAATTTTCCCTCTTTAATTTCTTTCAAAGTTTCAACACCTTATGATTGTTGATTAAACTTTATAATATCCGCACCCAACACCAACATAAAATTTGTGTGTGGCTATCTTTTATCTTCTCCAATCCAAAACTTCCTCCCATTCTTGGTGCCATGGGCTTGTTTTTTCAATTCTCCATGTAATATTGGGTTTCAAAAAAATTTAATTGGCTCAATGTCTTTATGATTTTGGTATAAATCCTTACACAAATCTTGTGATATTTATCTCCAAAAGTAAATAGGAAAAAAAAAGTTGTGTTAGAGATTTACAACAAGAAGAAAATGAACTAGGTTGTCCCTTTCGTAAGCTTTACCATCTATGACTAATTTCATATGAACCCACTACTTACTAATTTTTTAAGCAAACAAAATCTTCCCCTTTTTTAATCCCTAATCCACCATTAAAATGATTAGGGGTTATGGTTTGCTTGAGTGGACAATGTTTTTATAAAATATTACAATCTTCAATATTTTCAAATGCCAATTTTTTTTACACATTTCCACCACCTTTCCCACTTAAACATATGAATTGCATAATTTCTATGTGTAAAGATCTTCAAACATTAAAACCATATGAAATGTGGCATTATTGTACCCACTTTGGGTTCAAATATATGGAAATTATTCGTATTTTTATAAAAAGAAGTCATATTTTATGGGTACTTTGAAAATATGGGACCCCTTTATAAACCATATGACTAATTTTAAGAGGATTAATTTTAAATTTAAAAATATATAGGGCATTAAAGTCACTAGTAGAAATCAGCCAAAATGTAACCAGTCAATTTACGACTACATGCGACTTATAGTCGTTTGCGACTAGATTTGAGAATATTTGCAACTACAAGATTAACTTTCAACTATTTTGGTCATTTTCATAACTATGATGCAACTATTAGAAATTTCATCCTATTGGTTACATCAATTTTACATTTATTTTCATCCATTAATAGGTTGATATGTCCCATTAGTCACAATAGTCACCAAATTA
>Ga0116231_10008406_pt1 | contig 18139 bp, 16 predicted proteins | sample S1TSphgellanicum_2_FD_89695 | JGI IMG/M metagenome (GOLD analysis project Ga0116231, IMG submission 89695) | Host-associated microbial communities from peat moss isolated from Minnesota, USA - S1T2_Fd - Sphagnum magellanicum MG | ecosystem: Host-associated > Plants > Peat moss > Unclassified...
GGGGGGGGGGGGGGGTTCACCACAAGTGCAACTCACAAGCTACACAAAACGAAACCCTAAAAGATCAGGGTTTAGGGTTTAAGGAGGATTAAAGAGGAGGCTTTTGTATTTTGGCTCAAGTAAGTTTTTAGCTTATCTAGTTATGAAAATTTTCTAGTTCTAGCCTAGTTCTCAAGTTTCAACTTATTTGGTTATTTTCTTATGATTGTCAACTTAAAGCTTCTATGATTAGAGTTTTCCTTAAAGTCATCATGTCTTCACCCTCTCTTTGGGCCTCTTTTCACCCTGTATCCCCTCTTTGAGTGAGATCCAGAAAGTAAGGAAGTTTTATTAAACAATATGGGAATGAAATGCTGAAACTCAGCATTTAATGCACAAAGTTCGAGGTGCCGTGTTATCCTGACTTTACGGAAAACTATATTATCTCAGTATTTGAGACGATGCAATTTTGCAAAACTTTATTATTAAACTTACCTTAGATTGGGAAAATGTACAAACATATAAGAAAAAGGGAAAGGGAGAATTTCCAGGACATCAAGTTAGCTCAAACTAGGTGTCAAAATCTCTCCATGTCAAAAATCAACCACAAGTAGTAGGTCGATCGTATTTTTCTATGTCAAAAATTGATCACTTCCAAAAAGTCAACCATGGTGATGGGAGGTGTCTATTAGAGGGGTGGAAGTTGGGAAGTAAATAGGCCTACATCTATTGCCCAACTTCAGATGGAAGATGCTTGCAACATTACAATGTGATTGAAATTTTTTGATGAAAAAAAGTTATCAAAGCAGAAAGATGAAAACTTTTTAGCACTTTCAAACTCCAAATGGCATTGGCATAATCATGTAAAAACACATCCACCTATTTGTGTAAACATTCAAATACTTCGATTGTTAAGGGGAGGAATTAATTAGTGGGGTGTTGGTCGCAATCGTTTTGTTTTTTGGCTTGAACCGCATCAAAAGCAACAAATCTTTGATTGATGTAAGATCAAGGAAATAAATTCGCTTGCGTTGGGTGGACAATGACAACATCGGCTAGGGTGCAAATGTCATTTTTGGTGAACACAATGTCGACTCATTGACAAAAATAATCAAAAGTGTTTGAAAAAAATGCATGTCGTTGTTATCACTTTATGTGGAAGTTAACATCCTGTGCAATGGTAACAAAAGAGTCACAAATTACACCATGGGTTCTCTTGCGTTCATTGCCATGAGCACAATGTACAAGGTGGATACCCATGGGTCGATTGGATGTGTGTACATGCATTGAAAGATACTAACTATTGAAAAATGAGGCAATCCAAGTTGTGTTTAAAACGTTGTGGAAAAGGTTGGGGAATCTAATCGAAAGGCTAGGAAAATTAGTCGAGTTATAAACCAAGCACCCACCCATGGGCCAAAACATGATGAAATTTGAGCACAACGGGTTTTAAATATCTTGTCAGAAAGCATGTTAGTAGAGGTATATGGTGCAAACGTTCCAAGATGGAATCTTGAAGCTGAACCATTTATTGCCCAATGAATTCTTCAAATGGAAAAACACACACACAAGTTGGGGGTGGTAAAATCCATAAGAGGATTTAGCCAAATTTGGATCCATGAAAAGGAAAGGAAAGTAAAATTGTTTTGCAACCTTGCAATTTTCTATATGGCAATTTTGAAAAAGATAATCTTAAAAATATGGTGACTTTGGGCCATTTTTCCAAACAATTTTATTGTATCATGAATTGTGTCACCAAGTGGAAGAATGAAATTTTGTCCATTTTCAAGAATAATTTTCACTTAAACCAATTGGCTTATTGTATTACAATTTTTATTTTTACCCTAATTTGAAGTACATTTCTCCAATATTTATGTGTAATGTGCACACAAATCTACTAGGTATAATGTTCCCCATTGGTCTACCAAGGTGCTTAGAACCATCCCAACTCCCCACCTATGCATTGCGGCAAACTTTTCTGTGGGTGGTACCAATAGGAACCACCTTGCCAAAATCAAAAAAAAGTTGGATCCAATTAAGAAATAAAATTTCATCTACTTATGCATTAGCTAATTTAATTGGACTAGGTGGGCTATGTGTTCCCCACCTATGCACACACTCATGAAAAATAATGAACACCCAAAATCTATAATATGCATTAACATTTTGATTCATGAACCATTCCTGACCCATTCTTGACCCAATTCTTGACTTTTGAAAAACAAATGTCCTTACACTTACACATTAGATATTTTTTCTTATTTATTTAATACATTCACAAAGGAATGATCCAAGTTAATCATTAAAAAAATAAAAGTTGAAAATAGTTATCATTTGTGTTTTTAACATCAATGGCCTTTTCGAGCTTCACGATCTTGATTTTAAAAAATCATAACTAAATCAAAATTGATTCAATCAATTATCTATAAAAAACATCAAGTAGGTTGGCATTTGAAATATTTTTAAAAATTAACATCCAAGAAAAATTCCCCAAAAAATTTATTTTTGTGTTCTTTATCAAAAAATCCTTTATGTGACATTATTGAATTTTTTTCCTTATTCAGTCATTTTCCACATCAAAACACATTTTTTTGTAAATTTAATATTTTTTTTTGAATTCTACATGACTTGGGTAACCTTTTGATAAATAATTTGGAATGAAAAGTTTTTTTTATGTGAATCCTATGTTGTTCTAAAGCTGGATGGGTCGCAGAAATTTGGGGTGTGATATTTCTAGTGGTACCACCCAAAGATAAGTTTGTTAATTGCACAAAGCAAATTTTGGATAATAGAAGGTTTTATAATTATGACCTTTTGAATTTGAGGTCTTGTCCCAAGGTTAATAAATTGAGGGGAAGGGTCGAAAATTTGGAAGGTCTTAGTTACAAAACCTTCATTTATGAAAATTTTCGTTAGGTTTTTCTTTTTGTTTCTTTGTAATTATTTGCCTTCTTTTCATTTTACATGTTAACCTTGCAAAAATTTATTAATAAACACATTGTAGATTTAGAAAATGTACAAGGAAAAAAAAAGAAAAAGAAAATCAATTACTAGGACATGAAACTAACACAAATTAAATGTCAAAATCTCTTTGTTTTAACAATCAACTACTTGTAGGAAATCAACTGTGGTGATGGGGAGTGTGTATTAAAGGGGTGGAAGTTGGGAAGTAGCTAAACTTACTGTTATCGCTTGATTTACGATGGAAGATGATTGCATCTTTTATAATGTAATTGAGATTTTTTGACGAAGAAAAATAACCAAGATAGAAAGTGGAAGGCCTTCTAACCCTTTGAAGTTCCACATGGCATTGGCACATTCCACATGGCATTCCACATGTGTAAAAACACATTAGTTTGTTTGTTTAAACATCCAAACACCTCAATTGCTAAAGGGAAGAAATGATCAGTGGGGTGTCGATCGTGATAATTTTTTTCTTTGGCTTGAGTTGCTTTGGAAACAACAAATCTTTAGGTTGTGTAAGATCGACAAAATAAACCATTCATTTTGATCAGCAATGATAACATTGGCTAGGGTGTAAATTCCATATTTGGTGAGCACAATGTTAACTTGTTGACAAGAAGAATAGAATGTGGTTGAAGGAAGCGCGTGTACTTGTTTTTGTCCCACATGGAAGTTGACGTCTTGTGCAATGGTAGTAAAAATGTCGCGAATTACATCATGGGTGCCCACATGCTCATTGTTGTGGGCATAATTTTAAAGGTGGACACTGTAGCATCGATGGGATGTGTGCACATGCATTGAGGGATGTGGTAATCCAAGTTACATTCGGAGCATTGTGTAAAAGGATGGGGAAAATAATTGAAAGGTTGGGAAGGTTGGTTAAGTTGTAAACCAAACATTTGCCCTGGGGCCAAAACATGATAAGATTCGAGCACAATGGGTCTCAAATATCTTGTCAAAGAACATGTTGAAAATCATATGATGGTGTAAACACTCCAAGATGGAATCTTGAAATCAAACTATTTATTATTTGATGAGTTGTTCAAAAAGAAGAAGACATGCACATGTTAGGGGCGGTAGAAAATCACAAACCGCCTTGAGGTGTTATTGGAAAAGGAAGGTGTTGTTGATTCGTGTTAAGGCTTCAAGAAAGAAGGGAGATTAATTGACTATAAACTTAACAATTATGATGGAAGCTACAAAAGCCCAGCTCCTTAAATAGGTTATTAAGGTGATGGTGGTTGTTAGTATGAGGCCGATGCTATTAAAAGCTATTGGGAGAAAGGCATGTTTACAAACTAGAGGTCCTTTTTAACTATCAAAGGATCTTGAACCTTAAAGGCGCCTAAACATTTGAAGGAGAGAAGAATCAAAAGAAATAAGTGACTTTATGAAGGTGGAAAATGAAGGTGTGCATCGTAATAGATATGATGGCCATTGCATGAAACAATGAATTATAATTCCAAAGGTTGTCGGAACATTGCCCATTTTAAGGAGAAGATCAACATGCCGAACATCTTCTAATAAAACATCTTTGATGAAAAATGATGTGAAGGATGAAGTACCCAATGGAACCCCCAAGACCTTAATTCCTTCTAATGGGGTGTTAAATAGGGATGGGGTGTCAAAGTTAAGTTATAGACTAGAGGGGGACCATGTTACACATTATTGAGGTTGGATAGAAAAACCTATCCCGTGGAATTCAGTTTGGAAGTGCTCATATGTACATGATACAATTGAAGGGGGGTTTATGGTGTGAATGTCATTTACAATAAATGGAAATAGACAAGGGGGGAAATGACTAACTATAAAATGTAGAGCTCTAAAGTGAATTAGAGCAAATAGTGCCCTTCCTAAAGGGTCACCTTGATGAGTTCCCATGGCAAATGGGATGATTATGACCCTGTTTTCACAATTACGATGATTATAAAACAAAAGAGATTTAAATGCATAAAATGCACGAACAAAAGGGATGAGTTGTATGATGTCTCACCTATTCCATGAAGTTTTTGAAATATGTTTCTTCTTAACATCGAATTGAAGGCATTTGCCACATCCAACTAAAGAACCACCCAGTTAAGGTGAAAGTTCAAAGTGCGCTTGATATCATGGATTATAATTTCTCATCTACCCTTGGTTGTAACTCCAAATTGGTGTGGGGAACAATTTGTTACAAAAGCATCATGAAATAAAGGAATAAAGTGCGACTTGTGAGTCAAATATAAAATTTTCACCAAAACAATGAGACAAACTCCACCTAAAGGCTTAATCATGGTTAAGAGATGAGCCGCTCCAAGGATATTTACAATTCAACATGAGATGTGACATTGCACGATATGGGAATAAAGTTGAAACAATTGTGAAAATCCATTTACAAAAAATTTAGAGTGAAAATAATTTTGAAAATGTTCAAAAACCATCCAAGAAAAATCACATGTAAATAAATATGGCATGTGTTGGAATGCCAACTTGAAAAAATCAGATGAAACCTCTAGGTCCTAGTCTGAGTCATATTCTTTTAAGAAAAATGAGAGGATGTCCTTGACCTCAAAGGTAATCACAAAGTGGATCCTTCTCGGATGACGGTGAAACAACATAAAGAATAATAATATTAAAAGATGAAAATGAGAGTTGCACCTTGCAAAATCCGGAAGGCACAGTCGACAGGCTGTTCTGTACCTTCCGGATTTTGGAGTGGGGAACTCAGCCAGGGGAGGTATTTTTAAATGGCGAAATATTTGAGTCTCCATGATACTTTTTATAGGCCACAGTGTGACTTACCCCTTGTTTCTATTTTGCAACTGGGGGCACTGAATAAGTGAGTGGGGAGGCCAGGAGTTTTGCCTCATGTTTCTGTAAAATAAAGCACCGTAGCATGGGGTCTTACGCACAGCAGCCTAAAGTAGGACCGCATTGGTTTGGCTGTCAAGGTGTAACTCTACAGTGGTAGCTACAGTTTGTCTTTTCCCGCAGGCTTAGTGCATGATTGTGCGAGAGGACAAACTATGGTGCCTGCCCTCACCCCTGGTCACAGTTGTTTCTAGGCTAGATTTCCAGTACTGCTGCATTTTTTTTCCCCTGCCTGCCCAATTCTTTGATTTACAACCCTTAGCTGCTCTAATAGACTGCACTCGCTCCATTCCTAGGTGGAAAGGTCCTTACCCTATAGTTAGTAAGCACTTCCCAAAATTTTCTAATTGTATTTGGAGGGCACATGCATAAATATCCCTCATTAGGAAAAGTATGAAGCTTCTATTCTCAAATTCCTCCCACAATAGTAGGAGTAATATTTCCTCATCCTTGGCTTTTAAATTAGGCGTTGAAGCCCATGTGTGAGGACCATTCCAAAATGTGAGGTTAGACTCAAGCAAACAAACAATCTCGTCCTGCCTCCTATGCCCTCTATTTTAGGAATTCCCCCACCCTGCGGCCTTACGACTGAAGAAAAATTTATTTTGTATCCTCAGGAATGCTGGCTCACAGGTACAGCCCATGCTGGGGTTCAGGACCTCAGAAAAGGTTCTCTGTTCAAACCCAGCGGTATGCAGGTGAGAAGTTAAACTGCTTCAAAATTATAAAAATCGATAAAGAAATAATTTTTTTGCGTATCTGATGGGCATCTTACCCAGCGAGGTTTCTCTCCTGCAAAATGACCACCCAGTGTTTTGAAATTAAGAAAATTAATTTTCTCCTACTGCTTTGCATCTGGTAACAACCTCTACTGCAGGTCGTTTCTTCCAGGCGCTCCCCTGTGCAGTGGGCACTTCATTTGCAACTTGAGCGCTTATTTTGCAAGCACCTCACTCCTGGGGAGTTACCCTACTCATCAAAACCTCAGAAGAAATTCTTAGTGTAGTTGGAGTCGCGCTTACAATGTGTAAGGCCCCCACAGGGCATTTCAGAAAACTCCTGTGGGCATTTCATTTTTCAAAGAGGGGGCTTGAAAAAATCATCAGAAATACGTCGGTTTTTTCACACCATGCAACTCCCCCAGCCCTCAGGCGTTACCCTAAACTTAATCACTTCGACACAGAAAACAAGCCACAGCAAACAAGAACAGTAGAGAACTTCGGAAGTTTCCACTGATGGATGATAAGTTACTCTTCTTTTACAACAACTCCACAGTCATCCCAGACAGCTGACAAAGGATTTCATTACTATGCAAATGAGTAGCAGCTAGTAGACTCAGAGCCTGTACGACTGACTAGTGTGGCTTTCTTTTTTATTGTTGTACGCCTCGACCTCTCCTCTCCGCCATGTTGCTTCTTCAAACAAACAAAGGCTTTGGGAATTGGCTCTCTAGAGGAGCCAGTGGAAAATAAGGAAGTAGAGCGGGTACACAAACAAGAAAACGATGCCGACGGTGTGAGCACCGCCCTTGGCTTCACCGAAAGCTTGCCTCCAACCGCCAGAGTTGTTGAGGTGCTGCACAAACAAGTAGATGCCGATGACGAGAGAGATGATGATGCCGATGATGTTGTCCTTGACGGTCAAGACAAGGCTCGGAGCAGTCACGATGAGAAGGATGGTTGCTGCTGGCAATTCTAAATCTCCTGTAACACATCCAACGTCAAAGAAGAGACCAAATTCTCAGACTCAGAATTTACACATGTAGAATATGTACAACCAGCCAATATCCAAACACATATGAGTTTCTTTCAAGAATCTCGCTCAATCTTGATCAAAACACATGCAAGAACCTTCTCGCAGCCCCTCTCAACGCCTGGCGATTGAGAATTACCGTGGATAAGGTTGGGGAAATAAGGAGCAAAGAAGAGGCGGATAACAACGGCGATGAACGCAATCCAGCGGCCAATGTCACTTCTCAATACATCGAAGAGATACTCAGGCAAGTTCAGGGCGACGTAAGGGACCAACAGAGCGGTGAGCAAGTTTGTCCTCCAGTTTGTCCTGTCCAATACCAACAAATATCTGCAACAAAAGAGAAGACAATTTCTTAAGCGTCGTGGATGCAAAGATGTGGACCCTGGACTTAGTGCTAAATGAAAATCTTCGGTCGTCTTGGATCTACAAGAGACATCGCTAATGATAGTCCGCATATCCCCGCAGAGTCCAGCTTGGTAATACCAGTTCCAGACACCTGCTAGCAACTTCAAAGACCGCAAGCCCGAGAAATGACAACAGAGATTTTACAGGGACAAAGACAAGCTGCTCCCAATCTTTTTACTCTAGGCAAGTGCAGAGCACCCGCTGTTTAAAAGATCTTCCTCTACGAGAAAGCAGTCCCGAGCTCGCTTGACATCGTCACACACTGACGGAAACCAAGCGACAGAGCAGGCAGTTCAGGCAAACAAAACCTCAGAGACAAATTAACTTTCTGCTTTACGTTCACAAATTCTTGGGAGGCCGTTCAATGGCCCTGACGAGGATCTACCATGTCACAGTCGCTTCTCATTGCGTGCTGGAGCCCTGACTTTCATCACATTCGAGCTGAAGTGCACAGAATATCAAAGACTGACTCCATACCCAGCTGCCACTCAAGAACCACGGGAACCAAAGACGCAAACAGAAAAAAAACACCAATGAAACATTACTGTGCCATCAGCTTCCATATCCTCGACCCTACATTCCCTGAAAGAAGGAACACGTAGAGCTGATCGGTAAAGAAGTTGCCTCTTGCCAGCCCCAGTTATTTCAACGTGGTCCATGGACGATAGAAGACTCGCTCAAACACAACAAGCTGAAAACGCAACAAAAGCACCACGTTCCAACAAACATTCACAAATCCAGCAGTCCAGAACTTGACGAGCCATTAGGGAGATCTGAAAACATACCAATACAAATGCACTCCTGCACACATCTGACGACGGCACTACTACGACTAAACCCTCCTGAGTCGGACACATCCATACCAGACTCCACATAATTTTCCCAGTACTAATCTGCCTCCAAATCCGGATCATCGATAAAGAAGTAAACCAGAATAACCAGCAGAACACGGCGAGACAGAATACTGTCAGAGCTTACACAGCGGTGATGAGGGCAATCCAGCGAAAGATCTCGGTGAGACCGAAATGAGTGCTGTCAAGTGCCAAGGTGGTGTGAAGTGCGATACTCCGCAACAGTTCGCTCAATGCCTGGAAATCAGCCTCCAGTCCACCGGCTGACACCGCCTCCGACACATCCAACGCAAACGCTCTCTCGGCCACCATGGTTGGTTGGTTGGTTGCTTGCTTACTTGCCCGCCCGAGAGCTACCCTTTCTTTGGAGCAATTTGTGCCTTGCAAAAAAACCTCAGCGAGACAGAAAGAAAGCGAAGCAGAACAAACTGCGCTACAGAACGCGACGAAAACACGCCCTTTGAAGAAGCAGCGGCGGTCCTTTCCACACTGCACAGTTCCCGATAGCCGGGCTGAATTGAGCCACCACCTGGAAGTCTCTTATTAGCCGAGACTTTCATTTTAGTGTGAAAACTGCCACCTGCCAGTAATGACAGGTGGCTTCCAAACTCGCCAGGATCATCTTTGACAGTAGTAGGGGTAGGTAATGAACAGAAACTTTCTATTTCTTAAATTAATTAGAGTGCGTTACAAGTAGATGACACTTTACTTATACTTACTAAGTGTCGGAGTCAGGGATTTTTTTTTCACTTCTGTGAGGTAGGTGGACCAGTGATCATCCACAAGAGGACTTAGCCAAATTTGACTATAGGTCATCGATGAAAGTAAATTTTTTTGGGAACCTCCGCTATTTTCTAGCGACATACTAGAACCTCTGGTCAAAATATTTTGGTTAGGGACACGCCTTGCCGTTGACACCATTGCAGCTATAAGGGTCTCTTTCCATTAGGTTGGTGTGAGCACAGGTTTTGCCCCAATAGCAACTATCTAGTACATTTGTTCCATCTTAGCTTCACTGGGAAAAAATTGTTCCCTGGCTGTACCTCTCAGCTGTACACCAAACATTGACCGAATATAAAAACTATGTGAATAATCACAGATTAACATCATATTTTCCCGGCCATTTTTTACAAAGTTCCTTACATATGAAATATCCCCAATTTTCCTAAAGTTAAGTACCTTCAGATTTGTTAGAGCCAAGGTCCAACTTTTCAATGGAAAGTGCTTGTCCATTCGAAAAGAAACATGGCTCCAATTCAATGGCTTTTCAGTAGAATGCACTTTGACCTCCTGTTGAAGGCAAATGTACTTCTTTGCAGGCCTTTTTTTAAATCTCACCCGGTTTTGGACCAAACTCAGGGTACTAGTGCTGGCTTGTCCTAATTTTATTGAAAACTCTATTGTGTAACTGCAATCACAACAACCTACTAAAAAGAGACCCTAAGCTCCCTATATTTTGAGGTTAACTTGTGAGCACCTTATTCCCTCCCCTCATATTATCAGGGGATGTCAGGTGTGTTAGTTTAGTTGCTTAGTTAAGTCCTAGTTAATTAGAGATACATTGAGTTAGTTAAATTAATTACTTAATTTCAAATCAATTCATGTGTGAATAGGGTTTGAGATGTTGTGTGACCTCAAATCATTTTTGGTGATTTGAATGATTTGAGATTTCAGAATATAGTTTTTGTTTTGTAATTTTTTTTGTTATATATAAATGTTTTGGTTTTCTACGTTTTGGGCTTGGATTTTTTTCTTGTTACAAGTGAATCAATTTTTTGAATCATCAAAAGTCTAGCTAGTTGTTTTTGTGCTACAACTAAGTTAGACTTGTTTTAGCACCAAGTTTTTTTGGTTTTTTAATATGTGTGTGTTATGCACAAGAGTTTAGGTTAGCAACAAGTGTTGTGTTATTTGTTTTGGTTTCTATATTGCAAGTTGGTTTTGCAAGAGTTTTGCTCAGGTTGCAAATATTGTTTGTTCGCAAATCTTGGTCAAAAGAAGCCTGCTTGATAATTCTGATGTTTTTGTACATGTTTTTCATGTAGAACTCCATGAGGGGTTGAACCCCAAATAAGGCTTGAATACCCAGGGTTGAAAAAAGAAAAAAAAAATCACAATAATCAAAGAGGGCCTTGTTGCTATCACATGCGCCCCCTTACTGTCTTTCCTTCTTATGTGTTTTTTTAATTTTTTTTTAAAAATTGTTGTTTTTTCCTACCTTGTTTTTATTTTGTTCACAAGCATAGTAGTGACAATGGTAGCAGAAGCCACCACCACCATCGTTAGGAGCTTGAGCTCCTGGCTACATGGTCATTGGTGCCAATCTGCAAGGAGACATAGGGGCGGCAAGTGCCCGTAGTCAATCTGGTTCTTGGTGGCATAGTTGCAACTACAACGTGGGAATAACAAAAGGCAGGGAGAGGAGCTCATTGTTGGCTTTGCCTCGGTTGTTGAAGCTACAATAGGAGGCAACAAACAACAACAAAAAATGAACATGAACTGCAGGTCGAAGAAGAAGAAGAAGCAAAGAGAAGAAGAAGAAGGAAGGAAGGAGAAAAGGAAGAGAAAGAAAAGGAAAAAAAAGAAGAAAAAAAAGAGAAGAAGAAAAAACGAAGTAAGAAAAATAAATAAGTAGGGGGTGGTAGTGGAAAGAACCAAGCTCCAACCACCATCGCTACGAGCGTGAGCTCTTTTCCAAACCTTTGAAGTTTGAGCATGAGCAGAGGCTTGCATGCCTTGGGGAAAGCTTGGGATATGAAAGGTCGAGGGGTCCAATTTCGACCTCCCTTTTTATTTTTCATTTTTTTCCCAAAATACCAAACCTAGGGCACAAGTTCGACATTAATCCAACCTGCCAACATTTTTACATTTTTTTTGTTCATCCATTTGAAGTATTTCATCCAAATTTTGGATAAAAACAAAATCATCCATCTAGTTAGGGGTAGCTAATGGGTGAACAAGGGTTAGTGATCGTGTGGGTAGGCTAGCAAGTGAATAGCCCACCTATGAACATATAATGGATGGTTTGACGCTTAAGATCGGACAAACAATCCATTTTTATAATCATTTTGGAATTTTCATTTTGAATTTTTTCAAAAATTCATATCTTTTTCATACGAACTCGGATTAACAAACCATCCCACTGTTGATTTTTAAGAAAATATTACTATATGCATGTGAAGTTACAAAAGTTTTGGAAACAAAAAGTTTTGGAAGCCAAAGGTTGATTTGATAATTGTTAAATTATTTACCATTCAACTTTGGGAGTCCAATTTTCACCCATACGAAAACAGAAAGCAATTAGTTCATTGTGAGGAACATTTTTAGCATGGGAGTTTTGAATTTAGTCAAAGATAGGCACTTTTGGAGGCTTATTCCAAGACGCTAAATGGTGTGTGGTTAATTTGTTTCTACCAAACATTTGGGAATTCAACATTGTGCTGGTGAGTTATATATTTTATACATTATAGGTGGTAGAGTGCCGCACCATCAGCAAACGCAAAGGATTTGAGTTCTTGTGCAAAGATCACAAAAGTGGAGATTTGTGTTGCATGAGTTGTATATCTCCACTCATGTTTGTTGGGTTGTGCATGTTGTTTATTAGCATGTTGGTCATATGCTTTAAGGGGGTAAGGGGATTACCAAGGTGTGTGCCATTTGACTACAACTTGGGGGTGAACACATGTTTTTAAGTTGACCTCTTAGTAGTCTGTGCCTATTGTTCAGTATGAAATTTAAGGTGAAAGACTATGTGCCTTCCCACGCATGCCATTATTGTTATAATGAACTGGGGGTTGTGATTGGTGTGACTAATGGTTGGGCATGGGACAAGGCTACCACCCTATCTTGATCATTGAATACGTCCTACTTGATTCATGGTTTTCTTGGATGTGTTGATTAGGTTGTAGTCAAGATTTAAGTTGTATTTAGAAGCATAGTTGCAAATATGTTTAAATTTGATCACTAGGATGTCCTATTACTTATTGTTGTGGTGAGATTGGGTTGATGACCAGTGGACCACCTTGTTGTGTTCACAGTCTACCTTAGTTTGTTGGCCATGTGAAATGTTTTTGTGGGTGCAAGTGCTTTAGCCATATAGGTACAACAATGTTGGGTTCATGTTATGCATAGGGGTCTGGTTAAGTCGCAACAAGTTCAACATCCTTGTAGTTTTAATTTGAGCCATCGTAGGTGTATTATCATTTTGTGATTGGATTTTAGAGGGGATATCCAAGTCAAGGTTAGTGTTCATCATGGAGGTGACATAAGATTCAAAGGAGAGGGACATTATTATTAGTGGTTTCACTAGGTGAAGGGTGCGATTGAGACCACCCACACCACTTTCATCATCATCTGGGGGAGATTCTTTAGATTTTGAAATAGATTTTTTTCCAAGGTTTGTCACCCCTCCATTGTTGTGGTACATGAAGAAAATGTATGGAGCCACCAAAGGACCTTGTTGATATTCAAGGGTGATTGGCACCATTGAATTGGATGATTTCATCCAAAAGTTTGACAATTGGTGTGATATGCAACAAATGCGTAATCATTAGCTATTCACACCCTTCATGGCATGAAAAGGTTTGTTTCAACATTTGGAAGGGCTGATTTTGGATGAATATCATGAATTTAAACGCACCCATGAAATTTAAATTGAGGAGTGGTGGTTATATCAGTCTCCCAATTATGTTTCTATCACTAAGGGAATTGTGGCCCCAAGTGGTGCAACAACAATTCTTGGCATTAATTTGGCCAGTGGAAGTGTAAATGTTAGTGGTAATGGAACCACCGAAAGTGGTGGAACTACTGGGGGTGGTGGTGTAAGGGCATCCACTAGTACATGAAGTCCATTTCCTGTACTTAATCTAGTTGTGGAATTCTTTTGTGAGTTGCAACGGAATTACCAAGGGGTTAGGATTGAGATGTTGAAAAATTTGCAAGATTTCCAATGTAAGCCCCATGAGAGTTTGTGAGAAGCCTATGCATGGATGTGTAGGTTGATCATGGTGACACAAGGTGCCACAAAAGCCCAAACAATTCAGTTTTGGTATGGGATCCTAGACAAGGAACTTAAGCATCGAACATGGGATGCCATTTAATTACAACATGCCCAACCCACTTTGGTTACTATGTTTTAGTTGTTGGAAAGGATTGAAATGAACATGGTGGAAGATCAAATGGTCACCCTTGGGTTCAACAAGGAAAACCCAAGGAATTCTTTAGCACCATCAGGCTAATAATCACGAAATCAACCCACTAAGGCTACACCACCCAAAGCCAAGGGGGCCAAACCAGATTCAAGTGGTGGTTCCACATCTTATTTAACAAAACAAGGTGGAGAGGACAAATGTTGGAGGTGTGGTGGGCCTCACAAGAAAAAAGATTGTCCCAATCCACCACAAGCCACAATTTCCAACCCTAATCCTAGTGAACATTGTCATGCATATGGGCATGATGCCAATCATTGTTTCACACTTCACCCAAAATTATGGCAAGGCCAATCATAGAACATCAATGCCAAAAAGAGCCAAAGTTCTGGGAAGGACCAAAAAGGGAAAGGTGGAACCAACAAAGGGTCAAACACCAAGCCAGCTCAAGGTCAACCCAAAACCATGGAAGCTAAATTTGCATGTTTGGAGGCCCTAGTCACAAGCATGGCACCCTGGGTGAAATCTATTGCATTTGGGCCAAGGAAGGTTAAGGATAGGGAAGATGACCAATCATATGGGTTAGATGTCGATCACGGAATTTTTTGTAAAGCTGGTTTTTCGGGATCAGTGGCACCAAATGTTACAATGCCACATATGTCAAAAGATCATGAATCATGGGCAGAAGATTATGGAAACCATGTTATGGTTCTAAATCCTAATGAGATGATTTCCATAGTTGCACCAATAACAAAAGCTAATATGCGAGTGCCAAAACCATGAAGTGTTGATGAGAAATTGGATCCTCAATGTGGTGAGATTCAATGCCAAGTGTGGCTCCCACAATCATTTGTGTTAATAAACAGCATTCCCAATCCCATTGGGGTGTCAACTTTGGGTGGAGTATCAAGGAAAGCACCTAGTTTTATTTTTAGGTCGTCGACACCCACAAGTTTGATGGGCATGGCCAAAATAATGTGTCAAGCACCACTGTTTTTTGCTGAGATGTTGGCCAGTTCAGGTATTCAACTAGCAATAATGTTTCACTTGGTAATAACATTATGTGAGAATGGTGGAACCCCCAAGGTGATGGTTAGGTTGGAGGACACTTTTGTGCCTCTTGAAGTTCCCCATCTAGTTTCTGAGGCTAATTGCACAGAGGTGTCCAAGGTTCAGCTTGAATCTTGGCATGTGGCTATGGCCAAACTTCGTAACCTAATAGCACGGCCAGCCATTGATTGAACCAATGTTATCCCTGGGGTTGTGGTTGTGCACAATGAGGAAAGAATGGTTTAGTTGAGGGGGGCATTGACATGTTGGAACAACCCTTTAGGGTGTTGTTGGATTTTGGTGTTCAACCATTGATGTTGGGCAAAGTTGTTGTTGATGGTCTTGGATTGACCAATGTCAATCTTGACCCATGCCTATATCACATTTTGACAACCATGGGTGGGTCAAAGAAAGCACTAGGGTTAACCAAGTAAGAGATTGTGACCCAAATTAATCCTAACAAGCTAGTAGACCACACTACTATGCAAGTTTGAGCAATGGTCACACATGTTATGTCTTATGACGTGTTGGTTAGAGGTGTGGTGTCGTATCCCCTAGGGATTACCATTGATTTTTGGGAGGAAACTACATACTACTACCTAGGCTAGCAAACAAAAGTTAACCATAAGTTTTCATTGCCAATGAGATTCATTGGGGGGCAATAAGGGAAATCTAACAAATCAACTATGTTGGTTGGATTTTCAAGCCTTTCACATGGACTTGAGTTGTTGGAAGGTAATGTCCATGACCAAGATACACCTCCAAATGGTGAATTGGAGGTGTCAAGGCCACATGGGATGCCAATCATTCTAGTTTCTCCATTGGATCCTAGGCCACCATGAGGCACATTGACTAAACTTTAGACATTAGCTAGTCATTATATTCATCAAGCTTGGCACACTTTGTGGTCACCAAGCCCATAATCATTTATGAACCTTGATAATGGGCCTCCAGGTTTAAGCCCATTGGCTACTAGGGTTATTCATTGGGATATTCTTAAGGATGGGATATGCCTATTTAAGTTATTTGAAGGCATTAATTCTGGATTATCTACAGTTTTATAGTTGGGCATCCTAGTTTGGAGATACCATTATGTGAAAAAGATCCACAAGCCAAATAAACCTCCATGTGGCATATCATGATGTTGCAACAAAAGTATCCCCATTTGTTACCAACATCGACCATACAAGGTTATTAATGTTCCTTACCCAACAACATCACCTTGCTTGGGGCACTAGATTTGGCAAGGATTGGGCCAATTGATTTGGTCATTTCTAGATGGCCATGCCAAGGTTTTTCATAGGTGGGTATAGGTTGAAGACTTTCTAATCCCAGGTTAAGTTTATTTTGGGAATTAATTTGTGTTGTGCAACATTTGCAATAGTCACATATGCACCCATGTGCATATTTGTTGGAGAATGTCCCACCATTGGGGGATTCTAAGCCAATTGTTTTGGCTAGATGGCAACATATTAGGGGTTGGATTGGCAAGCCAATGTAGGTGGATGTTGCTTCAATTGGTTCATGAGTTCATCAATTCCAATGGATGTGGACTAACCTAGCACCACTAGAGGTGATCCAACAAACATATGAGCTCATTCCTAGGTCACCCACATGCTTGGTGGATGACATATTGGATCTAGGATGCCATTCATGCGTGGTTCATCATGATGACTGACCACCTTTGGCTATGGTCAATAGGGTTGGCCTTTCATGAACAACCTTACCAACATTTTTGAGATTTCCACATTTTCATGCCAAGGATGATTTGGGACTCCCAATCATCTAGTATGGAAGAACCCAATGCAAATGAAAGGGAACATGCCATGGGGTTCCGCACTAGCACCAAAACTATGCAAGGCATTTTTAAAGGAGCCCATAGGTGGATTTTGGGGCAAGTTATGGATTTCAATTACTTAACATGAATTTTCAGCTTGGTCTCCGCAAAACTGTTACATTTTGGCCAATCACACCCACCCATTCCACAACATCTTTCATTTGTTACACCTTTTGCTAAATCAATTACGGCGGTGTAAGGAGGGGGGAGGTGTTATTACAATAAATAAATACATCCTTGGCAATTATGGGATCAAGGATGCCAAGGGACATTTATGGGTGTGGAACAGGAAATTGGTGATGTGGGGGCACCAAAACATGATGGCACCTTTCCACATTTTGCATAACAATCACATGCCATGCCCTCAACTTTGAATGTTAAGGATGTTCCATCATCCCAATCCAAGGTACAAGTGAATACAGAAACATGGGTTTTTTAAGAATTGGCCCAACAATTACAAGAGGTGAAGTGCATGAAGCACGATAAATAACATGAGGTTTCACTGGATGTTTTGCTTTCAATTTGAGGGAATTGGGTTAGTTAAAAGGACAAGAAGTTCAAATCATATTGGAAGATGATAATCCAATTTTTAGGCAACCTTATAGATTTAGTGAAGTGGAGAGAGCCTTGGTTTAGGTTTGAAAAACAAAGTTGTTGGATGTTAATTTGGTGGAACTATCTAGGGGTGAATATGATTTAACAACAATGATGCCAACCAAAAAGGACATTTTTGGCAATTGGATTGAACACTACATGTGTGGGGATTATTGTTTGGTGAATAAATGGACCCGTTCAAAGAAATATGCCATGCCCCTATCAAAGGAAATCTTTGATGCCCTTAGATAGGCCAAGGTTTTCAGTACTTTGGACTTAAGGTCTGGCTACCATCAATTGTCATTGAGGGAAGGTGATAAGGTCAAGACAACTTTTTGGGGAATTGACCCCCATGGGAAGGATTGTTTGTACCAATTGAACTTTTTGCCATTTGGTTTGAAAATTGCCAATGTAGAATTTCAACAGGTCATGGATCAAGTGTTGGCAGGTCTTACTTTTGCCAAATGCTACATTGATGACATCATTGTTTTTAACCTAACTGTAGGATATCATATGCATCATTTGTGAAAGGTGTTTGGAAAACTTAAAAAACATATACACTAGAAGAAAAACATGTATTTTCAACTGCTCTTTGCGACTAAATTTTAGTCGCAAGAGACATTTTGCAACTAAAATCCTTTTAGTCGCCTAAGACAAGTCGCATGTGAAAACTAGTCACAAATGACAAAGAGTATAAAGTCAACAAA
>Ga0116231_10008407_pt1 | contig 18139 bp, 10 predicted proteins | sample S1TSphgellanicum_2_FD_89695 | JGI IMG/M metagenome (GOLD analysis project Ga0116231, IMG submission 89695) | Host-associated microbial communities from peat moss isolated from Minnesota, USA - S1T2_Fd - Sphagnum magellanicum MG | ecosystem: Host-associated > Plants > Peat moss > Unclassified...
CCTTTGGATTTGTGATATAGTCACATTGGCAACCATCCACAAGAAGGATTAATTTCAGTGACGAGTAATCAGAAATGGTATATGGGGATTTTTTGGAATTCTTCGTATGGTCGCCCATGGACCATTCCAAAGACAATTTCACAAATAACTATCTCATTTTCATGCTTAATTTTTTTAATAATGATTTTTTATTAATTTGTTTAATAACTATCTACCACCTTTCTCAATAACTATCTCCATTTTATATCTATATCAATCACTCTTTCTCCTTATCCACCAACATAGCTATGAGAAAACAAATTAACATGCATCTTTTCATGTCCATGAAATGTATATTAATTAAAATTAATTTTAACATTGAAATAAATAATAATGAATTACTGAAAACCATAAGAAAAAAAAAAGTTGATTGTCATTGGTAGTGTGTAACTATGCAACACTCAAATTGTATAATACATCATTGAAAAGTCGTTTTCAAGAATTTTAACTTTGCTTTTGAATGATGAAAACCTATTAATCATCAATAAAACAAAGCACCCAAGAAAAGGAGAGAAAATGGCACAAGATGGAAGGACCCATGTCCTAGCAAACAAAGAATCTTCCAATGAAGGCAAATCACTATGAAATAGGAATAAATCAAATATTTAAACTTTTCAAACACAATAAGCATATCAAATAATGAGAGAAAAAAAGAACCTCAAAAAACATCTGGGCATAAAAACCTTCATCTATAGTAAACAACACATTTTAAAATAGAGATCACCCACGTTCTTTGCAATGCCATTAATAGTCTCGATTTATCTATAAAATGAACACAAAATCAAAATAGAGGACTTCCAATGCCTTTAGTTATCCACACCATGTTAAGACATCAATGAAAAAAAATCATCAATCTACTCACGCAAACATCCAAAGATCTCTATAGTTAAAAGGAGAAGCATGTCCAGTATATATTGATCATAATAAAAATTATTTTAAACTTGAATCACATTTGTCACAATAACCACATGAGATAAAACTACCTATGAAACCAAATGTGTGCAAGTTGGGTAGCAATGATGACATCAAACAACGACCATCATCCATTAAAACTACACGTCACCCCACTCATGTGAAGACAAAGGATAAGTGATGAAAAAATATGGATGTACCCACATAAAACATGAAATTTTGCATCCTTTACAATAGACACAAAAATATTTCATATAACATCATGGGAAGTCGTTATTTTCTTCACATAACATCACGAAAAGCCATTATTTCTCACAATGGGCACAATAAAAAAAATGGATCCTTATAAGATTCAAAGATTGGTTAGAAACTAAATGCTCAAAAAAAGCATTAGTAAAAAAAAAAAGTAAAAAATACATGAATAAAAATATAAAGTGCAATATATTGATTGTTGGGTAAAAATTATAAGTTGATTATTTTTAAAATAGGGTACATTTTACTCAAATAATCAATTTAATTATAATATATGATATGTAATAATTTAAAATAATGAATTATAACTAATATAAAATGTTTTTAATATGTATTAGAAAATTAAATAATAAATAGACTGACTAAAAATAGGTTGGACAACTATTTAATACCCTCTACAAATAATTGTTTGACACAAGTAGATATACAACGGGGGAAAAGGTGAGAACCTTTCTCTATACATGGGATCCACCTTCCAAAACAATAGTTGTGACAATATTTCAAAGAAACCATGGGTTGTAGTGTGTTCATTCCTACACGAACACCAAAACAAGTGGATACCCAAATCATCAATGATATGTTCACACTAACAATGTGAAAAATGTGCAACTATAGGATGTGGCAAGCAAAGGTGGGCATGGAGCACTAAAGGGAAATGAGTCGAGGAAAAACAAAATCTAGGTGTGGTAGGACAAGGTCATAACCAAGCACCCACAATTGGAGATGCACAAGATTGGAAACATGTTTACATGATGTCCAAAGGAACATTTATTAGAAGTGTGGCAAACTCGTATTCATGCAAGTGGTTTGTCAAAAAGTTCATAAATAAGGATATGACATATTTTAAGTCTTTCAAAGGGGGGCAGGGGACTTGAGAATAATAAAAACCCGGGGCAATATAATTTGAATATTTTGAAACGCCAGTTGAAAAGAAAAAATGTTGATTTCAACATGTGCCACCTCATAAAAAAGAAAGAATAAGTTGATCGTTATAAACAAATGACAAGTGTATAAATAATTAAAGCCCAACACCCCAAGAAAGCAAGGGTAAAACGTCAAACCATTGAAGGAAAACCAAACCCCTTGAAAAAACGAGTAAAATGACTTAACAATAAGCCAAATGACACATTATAATGTTGAAAGATCTATGTTGTAAAATACTTGGAGACAGAAATATGATATGTAATAAATATCTTGGGCATTGGGCATAACAAAACAAAAGCATTGTGTAAAGCCTACTTGTGAATCTGTAATCATAGGGAAGCTAATTATAGTGTTGAGATCTTTTTGAAGTACTTTTGTGTCATAGGATTCCACAAATGACATAAAACCCACTAGTGCACTTAAAACATGAAAACATTTGTCTGTAAAAAAACATGGAGGAAATAATATGAATGGGTATAATCTTTGTGGAAACCAAACTACACATTATGCTTGTAGAATGGAAAATCCTAATGTTGTAAACTTTGCCTATGATCATAAAAGGCAAATACTACATCTAAAATAAAATCAACAATATGCATAACATTAGCGAATGAAGGAAAAACACAAGTAGGTGGGTTGTTGTGGTAGGATAATGAATGTGAAGATTTGTGAAGGTGAACAAGTTTTCACCCAAAAGATTCATGTGTCGTTTACCAAATTTGAACAAAATGATTATGAGATCCACATGTCAAGAAACCACAAATATAGTGGGGATGGGCACGCATAAAATCGTTGAACAAATGGGAAAAATTAATCCAAGCCACTAATAGAAAAATGAAACTTGTAAAAAATGGTTATTTATGATATGGAATTGAAGGTATTACAAACATCCACCTATAATACCACCCAATTTAGATGCAAATCCAACATAACATGAACCCCATGGACCACCATTTCACATTTGCCCCACATTACCACATCAATCTGATGTGGATTTAAATGTTTTGCAAATGTATGCCTGATTTAAATGGCAAAACATGAGGGTGACTAGCTAATAGGTCACATTTCCAATCACAATGGGTTGACATCATCAATCTAATTTTTCAAAATTAATAATTGTGTTGTTGCAAGCAATTTGCGATGAAGGTGGGTGAACATGACCATGAGCAATGTGCCCACATATCTAAAAAATAAATCAAAACTACTCATAGAGTCAACCAAAACAAAACAATCAAAGGTCCATTCATAATTGGGGTACTAAAAATGAGTGTTTAAATTTTTAAGGATTGCAAAAGACAATTTTGGATTTTTATTTATCTTACATTTTTATCATTGCAGTGGATTATTGTATGCCAATAGATAAAATGATGTTTTGTTGAACTAATAAAGATATTTAAAAATAATTTGGACACTATGTAAATGCCATTTTGAGTCTTGTAAACTAACTAGATCAAGTGTTTAAATTACATTTTTTTAATGAATCAAAAAGATGCATAAAGTCATGCAATTGATTTTGAATTTTTTGTACAACAAAAGATGCCCTTATGAAAATACATGTTCATTGGATGAACTTGATGAAAAGCCAAATCATACAAAATGCCAAAGTCTTGAAATTTTGAAGGAAAAGACTACATGCAAAATATTGATTTTGCAAGCCATTTGACAAAAAAAATTATGTTCAATGGGTTCAAAATGTTTAGCTTTAGGTGTAGGTCACATGTGCAAGAAATAATCTTGCAAAAAACATGTTTGGTTGTTCGTTGAAACTCATTTTGAAAATTTTTGGGACTTTTTGCATTTTTAGTTATAAATTAAAATATTCATACACAATTATGTATTAATGTCAAAACTCACCATAGTCACATGAATTATTTTAAATTGGACTAATTTATTTTTCCCACTTAAAATTTATTTCAATTAGATGTTATTTGCAAAAATTAGCCCCACAATAATCATGGAAACTTTTTTCCTTTTTTTGGTACCCCAATCGTGAATGGACCCTCTTATAAAAGTTCATACACCATACTCAAAGGATTGTTAAATGAAAAATGTGGTGAATGTGCCAAAGCAGGAAAAAGAACCTCTTGATTTAAAATAACTTTTGTCTTTATATGGAAATCATTCACAAAAAATAGGAGATCAACATCTGCTAATGCGTGAAAAAGGCAAAAAGTTGTCATGATTTCATCAAATGGGACCATTAGAATACTTGGAGCCAGTGCATGCATTGCTCCTAAATTTTTTCTTACATGTGCAAATGCATGTACATGATGTAATCACGTTAATGGAGGTGGAGAAGGATTTGAAACCATTCTGAAAGATCTCTAGGAAATTAAAACATGGGCCCTAATCATGTGCTTTTGTGTAATGTGTCCTAATCGATTATTACGTCTTGATGGAGGTGGGCGTGAGTCTTTTGATGCCCTTTCTTATCACCTCATGAATGAAAATATGAAACACCAAAAAGGGAAGAATAAAAACACATGGCAAACTACAATCTCAAATGGGTTGATGGCCATACAAACTAAAGGAATATACAAGGCATGCTGAACATTGACACAAATAACATATGAAATTTGATGGTATGACTAGGGGTGTAGTAAACCTAGATGAAAGGCATCAATGATATTACAAATGTGATGCATGCCCAAGTGGGAAAATCGAAAAAACTCAATAATGCCCAAGGCAATATAACCTTTAATACAGAAAAAATTGTCTATGAATGAAACATGTTAATTAATGATAAGATAATTTTACCCTTGTTATGTAAAGATAACCACATGCAAGAAACAAAACATGAAAATGTGAAGGTGAGGGCTCACTATGGATAGTAATGGGTGAGGAGTGTGATGTGTTTGATGCAACAAATGAGAGGTACAATGTGCTAATGTACTATGTGAAAATGAAAAAATTGTCTAATGCAAAATATAAAAGATGGGAATGATGAAATGATAAGGTAAAATTGGATTATAGTGGTCCATAAGGGCCATCTTGACATTGGACTTTGATTGTGATGCTTGTCGCCATTTTGAGGTTGGTGAAAATGCAAAGTCTACCATTTTTAATGATGTTCAAATCACTCCACCTAATTGACACCCTAAATCCTTGTTTCATTTGGCCCCAACTTTAAACCCTAGGTTTTAAGCTCAATTGAAAAAACTAGTATTAAAAGATTCTACAAACCAACCTTGTGTGATAACTTTAAAACTAGCTACTACACTTTGTATGAAATTGATCTTGACTATACCCACATGCATTTAATAATATCACAACCACCGTAAGAAAAGAAGGAACAAGGAAAGAAGACCCAAGTTCAATCCAAAAAACCAAAACCCAAATATTCCCTCCAAAAAAAATTCTGAAAGACAACATCACAAAAACACACAAGTACTAATGGTACGTATGTGCAAAGGAACATAACCCCTAAACCCTAAACCATTGAACTTGTAAAACTTTCATGTGCGTGCAATTTGCCTTCACATCCCTTTCAGCAAGCTAGTGGCGAGATGGTGGCAGCTGCTGCAAAATCCTTAGTACACACTATAGGAATGTGCCTTCCACAAAACTGCTGCAAAAGCAGAGAGAAGATTTTGCTGAGACATCTAAGTGGTTGATGTTGTACTAAAAGCTTGCAGGGTTCTGTTTTTGTCTCTTTTTTGAGTTCTACACTCGCAACAACCCCCGGAAGGAGACCCTTCCTATACCTTCGATCGCATCTTCTAGGTCTCACCCACCTACCTCAATCCCTTGAATCCAAGAAGAGCATAACTACATTGCTGCAACCCTCTACTAGCTAGCTAGCTAGCTATTACTGTTGCCAAAGCTGCCACACTACCCACGCTCCTATTCAAAGCTACCAACAGCAAAACCAAGAACGCATTTCTGCAGTGAAGAAGGGATGGGATCCAAACGAAAGACCAAGTCTGAGCTCCAAAAATTGTCTATTACACGCGCGTTTTCCCTTGCTAGCTCGATCGCTGCTCTGTGGTTGTGTGCACGAAGCAGTAGTGGCGACGCAATTCAAAAAGATCCTAACTTTCATCATGTGTCAACCTTTTATTTTTATTGGCGAAATTTCGCCAAAAAGAGAAATTTACAATTTGAAAAGGGTCTAGTTAACGTAACACACCTCGATGATAGAAAAACACACCTTCTAACCCAAATAGGCATTTCCCATGCATTTCCCATGCAACAGTAATGGAGATGCAGTAATGGAGACGCCGCAGCAAAAATATGACGGTTAATAAAGCAAACTTAAATCTCAACAGCAAGTAGTGTTCACACTGGTATGGCGACTTGTTTTCGTGTTACATCAGCACTTCTACAGTTTTGCATGTCGGGCCTTCTTTCTCTCCAATTACACCTTTAAGATCGCCCCAAATGTCATCACATACACAATAGGCACAGGCACAGCAGGCACATGCATAGGCAGAGCTGATACAACAGCAACAGCAGGATGACGACTTGTTTGTTCCCGGTATAGGCGAGCTTGACAACCTACTTGAGTGGATTGAACCCCCTTCAGAGGCTCCAATATGGCCTTCTCTTGCAACAGCTATGGCAGATCTGAACGCTTTCACAGGTCCTAATGGATGGGCACTTACTTCATTTCGCATAAAGAAGAAGAAAGATGAGGTTGTCAGGGTGTTTTTGCACTGTGACCGAGGTGGTACATACAGATCTCGTGTCAATGAAGATTTTCGCCGCCATGGGACCACCAGTCGCCAAGTTGGATGCCCATTTGACGCAGTCCTTCGCCACTTCGTTGCTTTTGGTGGTTGGAAGCTGTGTATCCGCAACGCTGATCATAATCATGGTCTAGCACCCCCGATCACGCATCCTTCGCTGCGGATAGCAGCTATGAAAGAGCACAATGACGAGATCAGAGTAGAAGTTCGTAAGGGGTTGCAAAGTACGAAGATCATGAGGAGGCTAAGGGAACAGGACCCATACATACCCATCCTTACCCACGATATCCTCAACGATCGCTAACATCAACAGATCGAGTTTCTAGTAGGTCGTACGTCGATCCAAGCGCTGCTATATACCCTTCAGGATGATGGGGATGCCTACAGAATAGCAACTTGGAGGTTCAACATTAGGCTATGGGGATTCATGGATGTGGGAATCCATGGTACTGCCTATTTAGGCAGATCGGGTTAAGAGGTGTGTTTTTCTATCATCGAGGTGTGTTGTGTTAGCCAGACCCTTTAAAAATTTGAAAACGACATGATTTTAGAGGTTTTCAATCACCAAAAGTGAGGGGAAAAAATTAGTAAAAAGTCACCAGATTTCTATATTTTGTATTCAGTGTGTAGAAAAAATATAAAAGGATGATTAAGATTTTGTACTTCATATGTGGTTTATAGCCAGATTTGGCCGAATCTTCATAGGGATGATTGCCATTTTTTCTATGGATGATCTTTCATCAATTGACAAAATTTTGCCAAATTTCAACCTGAAAAATATTATCTCAACCTATTTAAAGGATTTTTCAATAAAAAAAGCCCAAATTCGCGAGATTTCAAAGGAAAATAAATCCAACTTGCCATATTTTTATTGATAAGTTCTAGTAGGTAGCCAAGAACATAAAAGGTTTTTTTTTTTTTTTTCTTACTTTCATATCTAGTTTGTAGCCAAATTTGGCTAAATTTTCCTCTCAATGATTGCCACTTTGATTACATCACAAAATCCTTAAAAAGAAACCCTGAGATTCGCCACTTTGGCTACAAACAAAAATTCCTAAAAACACACTTCTCGTGTGTTGTGGTGGGTTCATCCACAACTTAGTCAAATTGGGTTTCCAATGGATGGGTACTGGGTCACATGAACCACATCCTCTCCTATGGTGCCGGAAGTTGAAAAATAATGCCTCAAGAGGTTCCGGATTAAGCTACTTCTCTCACAAGCATGTGGGGTCTACCCATGTGACTAATTCTTCAGTTAAAAATGGCATGTATTACATGTACTACTAGTCCATATTATATCATATATACTATTCTGTCCTGTTGAATGCATATTGTAATTTATTTATTAATTTATTTTGTGGTGGCAAATTTTTGCATCATCATGACCACACACTAAAGAAAAATAAATAAATAATGTCATAAATGCTTGGTTTTTCTACCAAAAATTTGTCCCAAAAAAATGAGGGACATTTTAGTTTTGAAGGAAATGTTATCACTTTTCAATTGTCCCCAATAGTTCATCATTTTTGTTCATGTTTGGAGAAAACCTTGAACAATTTTTTTAAAAATTGTATTCATCAATAAATGTTAAATCAACCTTGGGATGCCTGTCATCTGCTACTACTTCAAAATATTGAAAAAAAATAAAAATAAAATAAACTCTAACATAATTTTACACAATTAAAAAAAATTATAATGATTTTTTTAATGACAAAGCCAGAAGTCCATAACTCCAACATCATAGGTTTGAAATCACTTTAGCACATTGCAAGCTTTCATTTCCAACATGGTATAAGAATGGAACCCTAATTTCTTTAATTTTTTGGGGGGAAATTTTATTGATGAAAATACTCCTAATTCAATGACTCTTGCACTGCAAGTCTAAACATTATGAAATCACCTATGTGCACCCTTACTCATCAAATGAACCCTTTTCAACGGAACCAAAAACATAGTTAGGGTCTCATGGTTTGGAAAACCTCAACATAAGATAACCAAAAAAACAAATAAAATAAATAATCTAACATATGGTTGAAAATATGGTAGGGTAAGGTTGGAACATGTAATTAGATTGGACAAGTGCACACGCTTCTTTAAGCCACTTTCAACTTTTTTTTGTCAATAAGACAACAGATGCAAAGGAAAGAAGTTATGGGGGTTAGCAATAAATATCACCTCCTCACTTTAGCAATCGTAATATTCGGATGTTTGAACAAGTGAGTGGATGTCTTTTTACATGATTGTGTCAAACACAACCAGAGATATGAAAAGTTTAAATAGTCATCCACTACATATCTTGGTCACTTTTCTTTGCCAATGAGTTTTCATCTCATTCCCAAATTACAACCATCTTCTATAAAGTTGAATGGTTGGAGTGAGTCTAGCCATCTCTCTACTTGCTTCCTTCCTTTTCAAGCCCACCCCCATTCCCACTACTCACTTGTTAGTTACAAGTAGTCAGTGGTTGAGTTAGGATCTCTCCATTTTCAGTCCCTAGCCTTTCCACATCTTAGGTATATACGAATTAAACTTGGACTTTAAGCCTCCTTTTTTCTTAAATTTCCACTTCCTCTCTCACTTGGTGCTTTTATTATCAATAAACTTAGGCAAGGTTACATCAAATATAAAATTTATATCACAAGGATCATGAATTGTGTAATTAATCTTGGAGTTTCATGGAACCGAGGATTTTTTGTGGAATTTTTTTATCATTTTGTTACTTTTTTTGAAAAAAAAAACTCAATCACAAATTCTTATTTATGGATTTTTTTTTTAGGTTAGGTTAAATGGTTGGGTTGTTTCCTTGCCTGATAAAGCTCAGAGAAAACAAATAATTGTGCTTTCACATAATCAACTTGATCAAAAAATACATGTAAAAATGTTTCATTGTACTTTTTGCATTCAATTTTAACTATTTTTACACCATTTAATCAACTTGAACAACAAATATGGATCCCCTTCACATATTGACATTTTTCAATTTGTTTTCACCAAAAATAACAATAATAATAAAATTTTCATGACAACCCACAACATGAAAGGTTGTTCAAGATTTTCTAATTTTGACATTTTAAATATTGTCAAATTTGGCTAAATATTCTTATGGATGATTATTAGTAGGGGTTTCTTTTCTTCTTTTTTTTCATATTTGTGATATAGTTGAACAAGCAATCATCCATTATACATTCTAGCCAAATTTGGCAAAAAAATAATATGAAAATCTTTCAGTTTTTTGGCTACATGCTAGAATGCAATAAAAAAATGCAATAGAGAAATCTGACAATTTTTAAAAAAGAAACTGTACAAACGTGACAACAGGTTTTCAGTAATTTGAAATTTCTTTTAGCCAAATCATTAAATTTAGCCAAGGAAAAACAACCTCATCACCACTTTGAGCACATCACAAAATTCCCAAAACACACACATACACACACATTTTCTAGCAATTTTGAAATTCCTTTTGGCCTATTCAATAAATTTAGCTAGAGAAAAAAAAGAATGATCACCACTTGAGCATGTAAAAAAACTCCAAAAGATGTTTAACACACACACTCACACATTTCTAGCAATTTTGAAATAAGTTTTATCCTAATCAATAAAGTTAGTTAGCCCCAAAAAAAAGGCTAATCACCACCTGAGCACATCACAAAATTGCCCTTAACAAAAGGGGAAACAAGGTTTAGGGTTTAGGGTTTAAGACACACATATCTTGTGACACTGCATGATGGACACGGTAGGTACGTTGTAGACATACGACGAGTTAAAAACAACGCGTTACCGAGACAGGTACCGTCTTGTCGTCGTCCGCGCCTTACGGGAAAGCCGTGCGCGGCCGTCAGTCGGCCAGTCATGAATAGGATTCTTTGAGCGCGTTAGACTAGCAGCGTGGGACCGACCATCATGGAACTCGGTAAGTAAGGATCGTGGCTAGTGCAGCGAAGCTTTCCTCGCACTGTTTGTCCAAGATATATATCTACACACAAGCATACCGTTGTACCATCCTCGCACATTTAAGTTTGTCTTTGCTGGTTGCGAACAATCGATCCTGTCACTCTTTCAAGCACAAGACGAGTCACTGTGGCTTGTTCTTCTTTTTTTTCAAATTTTTTTTTGGGGGTTTTGGAAGAGGGGCTGTTTTCCCAAGAGATCAGATCTGGTCGATCCGGATCTCAGTGTTGACATTGGGGTGGGTGGATTAAGGTCTCTCTTTTTCTTTTTTGTTTTTGTTTTCACATTTGCTCATGAGTTTTTGTATCCACTCCTCGTAACTGGTAGAGCGGATATCAGGAAAAAAGAGAGAGAGGAGGTTATTAGTTAATAGCTGCTGCTATGGCAGAGCAGCGGGAGTTGGAGGTGACAATCATCTCTGCACAGGATTTGAAGAATGTGAGTACGTTCGGCAAGATGAGTCCGTATGCGGAAGTCTGGATCCACCCAAGCAGGAAAGTTGCGACTCCAGTGCATACACACGGGGGTACCGACCCATCTTGGAATGCGCACCTCAGGCTGGTTTGTGAGGAGAGTCTGATCGAGCAAGGGAGTGGGGTCCTACACATCGAAATCCTCAATCATGGCTCCTTATCGAGTAGGGAGATTGGCTTGGTATCTGTTCCTCTGTCGCAGGTGATTCCAAGGGACGACAATAACTCGAGCCAGGCAAAAACCACGTCATTGCAGGTGTGTGAGTACTCATGCCCAACTAAGGGCCAGATCCATTGCTTTGATCTTGCCATAAGGGCCAGAGCCATAGATGTGATTTTGCCATAAGGGCCAGAACCATAGATTTGATCTTACCATAAGCGCCAGAGCCATTGCTTTGATTTTGCCATAAGCGCCAGAGCCATTGCTTTGATCTTGCCATAAGGACCAGAACCATAGATTTGAACTTGTGAGAAGGGGCAGAACTATTGATTTGAACTTGCAATAAGGGCCAGAGCCATTGATTTGGTCCTTGCGATAAGGACCAGTGCCATTGATTTGATCTTGTCATTGGGGTCAGTCATAGATTTGAACTTGCCACAAGGGGCAGAGCCATGATTTGAACTTGCCACGAGGGCCGGAGCCATGCATATGGACCTGCCATAAGGGCTGTGCCCTGCGTGGCGTGTTTCACAAAATGGAATGGCTATCTGCAGAGGCATTACTAGATATGTAACCAGGAAGCTGATCTCTTAGTTCTTGGCATATAGTGATATTTATTCTGAATTTAAAATTATGAATTCAGTCAATAGTGGAGGATGTATAACCCATTGCTAATTCTGAATTTTTTTGGGGTGATGGTCTAGGTTCAAAGACCATCTGGGGGTTTCCATGGCATACTGCACCTTTCAGTCAGATTGGGGAGTTTGATAACTAAGGTTGCTACAACACAATCTACATCAACAACAGAGTACAGGGGATACAATACGACAACAGCTTATCCACCTTCAGGATACAACCAACAACAAACAAGCAACCAATACCAGTACCCACCTCAAGGATACCCACCACAGCCTGCTCAAGGCCAGTATGCCGCACAAGGGCAATTTCCACCACAATATGCTCCTAGCCAATATGGAGCGCCACAATATCCTGCTGCGCCACAGTATCCCCCTCAATATGCTCCTAGCCAATATGGAGCGCCACAATATCCTGCTGCGCCACAGTATCCACCTCAATATGCTCCAGCACCTCAAGGTTATTATCCCCAACAACCCTATGCTCAACCTGTACAAGTAATACAAGAACAACAACCTGCACGAAGTGGGCTTGGTGGGCTTGGTGGAGGAGGGTTGGGACTTGGAGCTGGGTTGTTAGGTGGTGCAGTAGGAGGCCTTGTTTTAGGGGAAGTACTTGATGATTTTGGTGATCGGAATGATGGTGGCGGTGGCGGTTGTGGAGGGGGAGGAGGTTGTGGAGGCGGTTGTGGTGGAAATTGATTTCTAAGAAAAATGAGTTGTGATGCTCGTTCCTCATTGTTAAAGATACTACCTCTTGTTTGTGGGTTTATGTGAGTTGTAGCATCATGTGTGTTATTTGGTTAGCAATCTTGTTTTTAGAAGTCAACATGTGTATTTTATCATGTTGTGTCACTTCATATGATGTTATAGTATATCCACGTTGTTTGAACTTCCAACTTTCTATATGTATGGTATTCAAGAATGTGACTGCTTTAATTAACTTGTGATGGTATTTGGCAATTATAAATGTACACATCCCAAAGTGCCTTTGTTTCTGATTAGTTTTGGAGATGTACAATGTGGCAACTAAGATCCCATGACCTCTTCCACAACTGAGGAAAGAATTGCAATTACAAGGTCTGTGGGAATCTGAGCCCACTTGAATTCATGCGGCAGAAACTTAGATAATACCTACCAAGAAAGTCATCTCAAATCTTTCAATTATTAGTCTTAGTGATAGAGGTCATCTGATATTTACACATTGGGGAGAAGTGTAATATTTTATGTGAACCCCAATAATATTTAAGCTCACTTTGAGGTGGCTTGGTGCTGGTTTTCACACATGGGCAGTGTGGGTCTTGGAGCAAATTGACTTGGAAACATGTCATGTTTTGGTGATAGCTTGACACTTGTTTTGATAAGTCGAAAATTGTGTGTCATGAAACAGGAGTCTTGAAACTTGAACCTTAAAACCTATCACTCATTGAAACATGTCAAATATTAGTAAATGATTTGGCACATATTTCAATGCCTAGATGGTTCAAGCTCTGGAAACATATCCTTATTGAAACATGTAATGTTTTAGGAGCTATGTTTTGACCCCATGTGATCTTCATCCATGCCCCATGACCCATCCATGATGTTTAAGACTTTTTCTAATTTTGCATCGTTGTCATGTATTTTTACATTGAATTTTGACATTTTCATTGTCATTCCCCGCCAAAGATTTATTTGAGGTTTCGATAACAAAAAGAACTCATGGTGAAATTAAGAAAGTTCTATTTTTTCACTCACATTAAGCCATTCATCATGTTCTTATTTGTAGAAGGAAGTTATATTTTTTCACTCATATTAAGCCATTCATCATGTTCTTATTTGTAGATTTCTTCATTTTCATTTTTCCCTTTGAAGCACAACCTTCTTATGCACGAACAATCTTAGGTACTAGTATCATGTCTTGTTTCATCTTATTGGGGCTTCTTGATGTTTGTAGGTGTATATTGGTTTTTGTATTGTTTCTCGCAATTGACACATGTTGTGTTAAAGTTTGAAAAGTTTCACATCGAATATTTGTTCACAAAGAGGATGTGTTTATCGTTTCTATCATGTTCCAAGTTTGTTTGGGTTTGCATTGTTTTGATTTGTGTCGTTGTCTTATTGTTGTCTACTTGTTCATTTCCTACTTATTATTTCGGTTTCTAACTTTTTTTTTTCTGTAAACATTTTTGTGCAACAATCCACTTGTATTGTGTTCATTTCTCACATTGTTGGGTTTGCATTGTTTTATTGTTTGTTGTTGTTTTCTTATTCTCTACTTGTTCATTTTCCTCATTAATAATTCACTCTTGTAGTGCTTCTTTCACATCTTTTGGGTGTTTTTAAATAATTTTTCAAAGAAATTTATATGTTACCTTTGAACATCCAAGTGCATTAGGAGTAGTCTCGCAAAAATGTAAATTGCAACAATCTCAAACAAAGGAAGTATAAGTTCCCTTCTTGTTTTTAGTTAAACGAGGTGATTTGACAAGATGTAACACTCAAAACATGACCATTTACATTAGAAAATGTTCAAATTACATGTCTCAACATCTTTATAAGTTTTAAATATTTGTACACATGTTTTGACTATCCAGTGAGTGATAATTTTCAGATATTGTTTGGTTTAGGGTTTAACCCATGTTTCAACATCTTTAAAGGTTTTTATTTATGTACACAAGTTTTGACTATCTAGTTAAATGGTAATTTTCAAATACCATTTGCTTCAAATTTTAACCCATGATTTAAACTAGTTTTTTATAAATAGATTTGTTATGTTTTTAGGTTTGATCCTATAAACTTTATCAGAAAAACTTTATAGTGATTGATGAAAGGCAGGTTGATGTTTGAAGGAAATGTTATGGTCTATTCGATACATCACCCTCAAACATCCAATTGCTATCAATTATTTTAGACCATTATTTTAGATATGTTTTTGGTGAACAAAGCCTTATTATCTTATTATAGTGCTCCTCCCCTAACGCTTAGGTGTTCTTAGACAATTTGAAGGTTAACATCAACTTACCTTTGAACATCCAAGAACATTAAATGTCGTTTTGCAACTTGCTTACATTAGTGACTTTGTTATATTGATTCAAAAAGTCATATAAAATATGCCTTTAAAATATGAAAAAAATAATAATAAACATGTTTTGAAACCTCTAAAACAATGGCAACAACAAAGTAAATTTTTTATCAAAACCATATAAACCATATTTCACAAAGTTCAATGGGTTAAAAAAATTTACAATATTGGAAACATAAAAGAAAAAAATGTAGAAACTTGTTATATGAAGTTGAAAAACAAAATAATGCCATAAACATGACATGATACAAAATTTGTTTTCTAGAGGAACATAAATAGGAAAAATTAATCAAATCTTGTAAGAGACATAACAAAAACATGTAAGAAACATATTTTTTGAAACTATAGGAATATCAAAATTTTAAAACCTTCAAAACATGACACAAGACATGTTAGAAATAGAAACATGGTTGTCCAAAACCATTTTAAGATCATGCCTCTTTATAATGTTCTTTTAAGTAGTTTTAAACCACCACCTCTTGGAACAAATAGGTGTTCATTGCCCATATTGCGGAAACAACTTTTACAATTAATGGGATATACTATGTTTTGGACCGTGGGTTTGCAAAACATCATACAAAACATAAATTTCGAAACTTAAGCTAATGCTAAGAATGCACAACACATTATAAAAACAAAGAGGTTTTTAAAAAAACTTTGTGATAAATGTTTTATTCTACTCATTAGTCAATAATTGTATATGATAAATGTAATGTTGATTTGAGATAAACACATGATAGAAACATAAAAATCGACCCAAGACAGTGATCGAGTATATGAAAAACGTAATGTTGTTTTAAGATAATTTCATGAATAGCTTGTTTTCTATTATGTGATGAACGTTTCATTTTAATGAGTGATAGCTAATTCATACATTGAATATTCACATCATTATTCAACCACCATGTTTTGGAACAAATCGTTATTCACTACCAACATTCCAAAGATATATTTTACAATTGATGGAATTTAATATGTTGTGAACTATGTGTATAGAAAATACCCTTGGAAACATGATAGAAACATGTTTACCAAAATTTAAACCAGTTCTAGGAAGCTACGAAACATGATAGAAACAAAGAAATTCACCCAAGAAAAAAATCAAGTATATGGTAGATTTAATGTTGTTATGAGAAACATTCATCATGAATAACTTGGTTTTTTTTTCTTGTTTTATTCTAATGAACGGTTAATAATAATGACATTGAATATTAATAGTGTTCTTCAACCACACCATTTGATAACAAGCCCTTGCTCGTTACCAACATTGTAGAGGTGTATCTTACAATCAATGGAATTTATTATGTTGTGAACCATGTGTTCAAAAAATACCCTTGAAAACATGATAGAAACATGTTTACCGAAATTAAAACTAGTTTTAGGAACCTATGAAACATGATAGAAAAATAGAAATTGACACAAGACAATGATCAAGTATATGGTAGATTTAATGTTGCTCTAAAAGACATTGCATCATGAGTAGCTTGTTTTTTTCCTATTTTATTTTAATGAATGATTGATTATATAAACATTGAATATTAATAGTGTTCTTCACCCACCACGTTTCGGAACAAGGCATTGTTTAATTCCAATATTGCTAAAATATTTCCTACAATTGATCAAATTACTATGTTATGAACCATGGGTTTTGAAAATCTCCGATGAAACATGATAAAAACAAGCTTATCGAATCTAAAGCTAATACTAAAAGACTTTGAAACATATAGAAACATAGAAATCAACCCAAAATAGTAATCAAGTATATGATAAATGTATTAATGTTCTGAGAATATTTACTTTATTAGTAACTTGTTTTTTATTTTGTTTTATTCTCATGAATGTTCGATGATTAATATATTGAATATTAACACTAATATTTAGCCACTAGTTTTTAAACAAGGTGTTGCTTGTTTGTAATATTGTAAAGGTATTGCTTACAATTAATGGGATTTATTATGTTGTGGACCATAGGCTTAAAGAATATCCTCTAAAACATGATAAAAACAATCTAATAAAAATTAAAGCTAATATTAAAAAATTATGAAACATGATAAAAACATAAAAATCAATCGAAAATAGTGATCAACTATATGATAGATGTCATGTTACTTGTTTCTTATTATGTTTGTTCATGAATAGCTTGTTTTTTATTTTATTTTCTTCTAATTCATACACTCAATATTAATAATGTTATTCCAAGTAAGATGCATAAGTAGTTTAGGGTTCCTTGAAATAAATGGTCTTCATTGCCAATATTGCAAAGGTATCTCTTACAATTAATGCATTATAGTATGTTACGAAAGCTTGTCTTTCAATGCCTATTACGAAAGGTGATAAAAACATGTTTTTCAAAACTAAAGCTGATGTTAGGAAAATTTGAAACATGGTAGATACATGATAGGAATCAAGTATATGTCATAATGTTGTTCTAAAAGGTTTTACTTGTTTAGTAATTTGTTTCTTATTTTGTGATGAACTCTTGTTGATGCATAATTCATACACTGGACTTAAGGGTGGCATTCTTTTTTTTTAGTCAAGGAATGAGGTGATCCAAAAAAATTTTAAGATTGGATGTTCTTGTTCAAATACTAATCATGTTTCCCCTTTATGACAAAAGACATTCAACAACCGACATTAATGAAAACATGGTTTAGAAATAGTAACCAACATTAACAAAAACATTGTTTAGAAACTTGACGTGAACCTAAAAGAATAAGTTTTTGTGTAAAGGACGAAAGGAGTAGGAATATGCACATGAACATGATCTTTTGAAACATGGACTTCTAAGTTTAAAAACTCGTTCTAAAGTTAGAAAATGGAACCTTGTAAAACTCATAGTGGTTGAAACTTAGATATGTGCCAGAAGAAAAACAAGATGTTGAGTATTTGACATTATGCCATTTAATTGAAGACGAGTACTTGACATTATAGGGTATTTTCATGTTATTTCAACAACCTTAAGTCAACATAATGCAATCTACATGAAATTTCATTTCGCATGGTTTCAGAAAAAGTAAAAATAATTATCTTAATACATTGTTTGA